>CXWL01016272.1_pt1 | contig 278152 bp, 235 predicted proteins | sample 590931 | NCBI WGS metagenome assembly CXWL01 (sample SAMEA3498368, study PRJEB10139) | groundwater metagenome | biome: water well; material: biofilm material | place: Germany | collected 2015-04-27
GGATACGATCCGCCATTTGGGTAAAGATCGTGCCTAACTCGTATATTTCATCTCCCTTCCGAGCGCTGTCGAAATCAACCTGAGACCGATATGAAAAATGCGGCTGTTGAGAAAAATCACCCCGCTTGAAGGTCTCCATCGCCACAGCGAGCGTTCTGAGCCTCCGAGTCAATAGCTCAAAAATAAGGAGTCCGGTCAGAAGAACAAACAGCAGCGTTGCGGCTACCGCCCACAGACTCAAACGAAGCATGTAACTCCCTTCAAGCATCTGTGCCACCGAGTCATGTTCCTCGCCGCCCAGGATCACGTACAGATAGCCCTCGATTTGGCCATTTAAGCGTTCTATGGGAAAGACCGAAAAGATCTTCTCACGATTGATGTCACGCGGGTCGTCACCCAGAATTGGGAGGTCTTCGTCTCCCGACAAAAACCGCTCCAGTGGCGCGAGGGCAATGCGTTGTCGTTTCACCTTTTCAGGAGGGGCTGAAAAGGTCAGGATCGTCCCCTGAGCATCGAGCAGGTACACTTCGATGCTAGGGTTGATCACCATGAGCAGGTGAAACAATTCCTTGATCGCCGCGTCATTCACCTGTCCCGCCTGCATCAGGATATTTTCAGAAACCATGTGCTCGGCCAAGGTCCGGTTGAGCTTCTGGTTGACCTCTTGAAAATACAGCCGGGTCGTATACAACGTCAGTAAAATCGCCACAGCGCCTATGAGGCAAAACAGACCGAGGAGGACAAGGGCCAGCTTCCCATACAGGGTTTTGAACATCGGACTAGCCTTCTACTTGTTCTTCATAAAATTTGTAGCCGATTCCCCATACCGTCAACACATACTGCGGGTGAGCAGGGTCGCGTTCGATCTTGGCTCTCAGTCGGTTAATATGGGAATTCACAGTGTGCTCGTAGCCTTCGTGCGTGTACCCCCACACCAGATCAAGGAGTTGAGAGCGTGTATAGGCCCGGCCTGGGTGCTGAGAAAACTGAAGCAGAAGATCAAACTCTTTAGCAGTCAGGTCTACCGATTTCCCGCGAAGCGTGACCGTGCGCTTTTCAACGTCAATCACCAGATCGCCTGCCCGGATTGTCTTCTGCGTCGATTGGGCCGACTGTGATTCAAGCGCTTCAATGCGTCGGAATAAGGCTTTCACGCGGGCAAGGAGTTCCCTGATGCTGAACGGCTTGGTCAGGTAATCGTCAGCGCCGACCTCCAGGCCCAGCACGCGATCCAGTTCCGTTGACTTGGCCGTCAGCATCAGGATGGGAGTGTAGTTCGGTTTGGCGCGCAGGTTTCGACATACCTCCAATCCTTCCATCCCTGGAAGCATCAGATCGAGAATGATCAAATTGTAGGGTGTGGAGAGGGCGTGTTTGAGGCCGGACACGCCATCATGCGCCAATTGCACGTCATACCCTAGATCGCGCAGGTGAAGTTCCACCAAACGCGCAATGTCCCGGTCATCTTCAATCACGAGGATTTTTCGAGGCTTCACGCTGTGCCTATGTTGGCCCCCATCTACCATGGTGGTGAGAATACCAAGCGATTGTCACAAAAGCATCACGGATGAATGGGGCGATTGGTCAGAATATGGGATCACGAGCACAGGCAGGCACCGGATGGGAAGATCGGCAACCGGCGGCTTATTGGGTCGCTTTTTTGAACATAATGTCTCCGTAGTAGGCTGTGGCGCGTTCCTTGGTATTGTCCGTATCACTCATGATCGCGACGCCGTTGATCATCGACGGCTCCTCCCCGAACGCCTTCTTGTAGTCTTCGTAGATATTGCGCGATTCGTCGGCCCATAGTCCGATTTTTTGTGGTCCGCTCTCTACAACAATCATTTTTACAAAATCCGTATAGGCATTATCGATAATCGCGCCGACCGGCGCCTTCGTTTCCCACACATAGCTGATCGCCCCGATCGGAATGTCTCCAAACAACACCTGGCCTGCCTTGAACTTGAGCTTCTTGCTGAAATTCACCTTATCCGGGTCGTATTCGAAGGTGATATAGAGACGCGCAGGATAATCGTCGCCATCTTTTCTGGTGGCATCGCTCTTCTGGAGCAGATTGTCGATCTTCCATTGCCACCGCACGATTGGAAATTCTTTTGGGTCGATCTTAACTTCTTTGGTCAGCCCTGATGCAGATGCGTCGCTTGTGGCTTTCACGACGACGTGCTCACCATCCTTCACCAGTTCGTATGTGGTCAATTTTGGTATCTTCTTGAAGGTCAGGGGCTTCCAGCCTTCCGGCAGGGTGGCACCAGCTTGGCTCGCGGAAAACTTCGCCACCTCCAGCACGGCTTCGCCCTGCGCCCATACCGACGCGGCCAGCAATACCATGCACGGCAAGAGCGCAAGCCCTACGATGTGATTCTGCCTCATCTCGCCTAACTCCCGCTCCTATCGTCGCATCCAGGCAAACAGCTTGCTCAGAATATTCTTGGTCCCTTGGCTAAAGTGCGCTTTGCGCCATAGGTTCACGACCTTCTTATTGACTTCAGCCTGCGTTGGATAGGGATGGATCGTCCCGGCGATCGTCTTCGCTCCGGCACCGGCCTTCATCAAGACCGAGAACTCGCTGATCATGTCGCCGGCATGGGCCGCCACAATCGTCGCTCCCACAATCTTGTCCGTGCCCTTCTGAATGTGGATCCTAGCAAAACCTTCGTCTTCTCCGTCGAGGATCGCACGATCGACTTCATCGAGCTTGTACGTGTAGGTCTCAACCTCTATCCCCTTCTCCTTTGCATCCTTCTCGTACATCCCGACATGCGCCACTTCCGGCTCCGTGAAGGTACACCAGGGCATGATGAGGGATTCCACACTCGCATAGCCCATGCCCAAGGGATGAGGGAATAAGGCGTTCTGAATGACGATCTGCGCCATGGCATCGGCGGCATGAGTAAATTTATAACGTGAACAAATATCGCCCGCCGCAAAAATCTTAGGATTGGTCGTTTGCAGTCGCTCGTTCACCTTGACCCCGTTCTTGTCGTACTCCACACCAACCGCTTCCAACCCGATACCCTCGACATTCGGGGTGCGACCGACACCAACCAGAATCTCGTCGACCGTCACATCATACTGCTGGCCATGGGACTCTACCGTAAGCCGCTTCCCGCTATCCGTCCTGCTGACTTTGAGATCTCTCCCACAACAGAGCAGCGTTACCCCATCGCGCAGCATCTGCTGTTCGACAATATCAGCCGCATCGCGGTCTTCGTTCGGCATAATGCCGTGAATCGTTTCAATGAGAGAAACTTGGCTCCCGAAACGGGCAAACGACTGCGCCAACTCGCAGCCGATCGGACCGGCGCCGATTACCCCGATGCGTGGCGGCAGTTCCGTCAGCGAGAATACCGTTTCATTGGTGAGATAACCCGCCTCTTTCAACCCCGGTGTCGGAGGCGTCGAGGCCCGTGCCCCGGTACAGACAGCCGCTTTCGCAAAGGTGAGGGTGCGATGACCGGCCGGTCCTTCGACCTGAATGGTATCGGCGCCGGTAAAGTGTCCGCTGCCGATGTAGACATCTACACCCAACTTCGTATAGCGATGAACCGAATCGTTGTGGCTGATCTGCGCTCGAAGCTTTCTCATGCGCGCCATGACCGCTCCGAAGTCGTACTTCACCCCAGGAGGAATATGCAGGCCGAACTCCTCAGCATTCCGCAAATCGGCCCAGGCCCTTGCCGCACGAATGATGCCTTTCGAGGGTACACAGCCGACATTTAAGCAGTCGCCACCCATCAGATGTTTTTCGATCAAGGCCACTTTTGCCCCTAGACTCGCGGCAATGACGGCGGTGATCAACCCGGCCGTTCCAGCCCCGATGACCACGATGTTATAGCGGCCTGAGGGTTCGGGATTGACCCAGTTCGAGGGATGCACGTTGCTGATGAGCAGTCGATTATGCTCGTCGTTCGGCAGCACGAGGCTTTCTTCATGCTGATTCATCGCAACGATCTTCTCTGGTGACGGCGAGACCATCGCGTCAGTTTCACTTTTCGTCGACATGTCACGTTTCACGCCTCACATTTCACGGGACTCACGAGTCATGCCGGTTTTCCAGCCCATTTCTTGTACAGGCTCGGCACCAGTGCCAACAACCCCAATAATACAAATGCTCCAATCACGCCGGGAGACGCAATATCTTTCAAGGAATTAATCGTACCAAGCTGCCGGCCTGCATAGGCATAGACGAAAGAACCGGGGATAATCCCGAGTGCCGTCGCCACCACATAGGTGCCGACGTTCATGCGAGTCAGGCCGGATACCAGATTGACCACAAAGAACGGAAAGAGTGGAATCAGCCGGAGAGTCAGGAGATAACTGAACGCATTGTTCGTAAAGCCCTGCTGAACCGGGCCCAGCCACTTTCCAAACTTCCGTTCGACCCAATCGCGTAGTAAGTAACGGGATGAGAGAAACGCGAGCGTCGCGCCTGTCGTGGCTCCCAAATTGACGAACAGCGTACCCCACACGAATCCAAAGAGGAATCCGCCGGCCAGTGTCAGAATCACCGCGCCGGGGAGCGAGAACCCCGTCACGGCCACATAGGCCAAGACGAACAACGCAGCAGCGACGGCGGCATGTGATTCGGTGAATGAGAGTAGATCATCGCGATTATCCTTGAGCGCCTGCAAGGAAAGGAATCGGCTTAGATCGAAGTAGAAAAATGCCGCCACCGCCACTCCAATCGCAAGGACGACTGCGATCTTGCCGGCATTCAACCCACTCTTCGTTTTAGTAGATAGCGTGTCCTGTGTCATGATGGTGTGCTCACGTATCATGGGGACTCCTTTTCTGGCTGTCAATGTAGACACCTACTTCTCAGTCGTTCAAAGTCCCCTGGTCTTACAGCACCCACGCCCTGGCACACGCGAACGCGTGCCTACTTTAGGCTTACGATATGACACGGTGCTTGGATGTGAAGAACCAAAGAAGACAGCAGAGACGGCTATCGTGGCCGGCGGTTGTGGAGATCACGATCCATATCGAGTCGTCCGAACGTCCGTTCAACCGGGTCGATCGCCCCATCTTGATTGCGATCGAGTTCCTGAAAATGGTCGTGCGTCAGCTCAGACGTGTGCGGATCTTGAACTCCTGCGCCCAGTTGATTTCGGCGAGGGTCGTAACGTTGCGGGCTTTCCAGCATGCCGTGGTACATCAGATCGGTTCTCGGCTGTACGACGGCTTCCGGCACTCTTTTCCTGTGGACTTTCGTACGTCGAAGGCTCCTTGGCTTCGTGGGCTTGACCTCAGTCTGTTCCAGCTTAGCCTGCGACTGTATAGCCCCCGGTCGGCGTTCTATAGAATTAGGTTGCAAATTCTTTGGACTCATTGGTTGAGGCTCAGTCGATCCTGTCTTAGTTGGCTTTTGAACCGATTCCGCTTGGCGATCCACAGAAGCAAGCCTGGATCTTTTCTTGTCGCGCTGGATCTGCAGGTCTTGTCCCTGTACAGATTTTTGCTTGGTTGGCGTAACGGTAGCAATTGCCGGAGCCGGCTCCTTTGCTTTTTTGGTTGCCGCAATCGCCTGTCCAACCATCGTCGCAAATATGGCCACGACGCACACCACCCCAAGTACGATCCGTTCGATGAGACCCCTGCGCATACCCCTCCATACTAAAAAGCCCATACAAGTGTAGCAGGTGACACGTGCGACCCTGAGACCAGGAAATTCAACGAATTAGAGCTCATCTCATTTTGAGGGGAAGGATAGTCGGGTCAACTCTCCCTGACACATAAAGGTGACAGGTGAGGGGCGACGAACCGTCATAAAACTTGCGGGCTAGAACGGAAAGTAGAGTTCGACTCCGCCGTATATTCCGTTATGAAATGTTTGGGTGTATTGATAACCGCTTTTGAGCGTCAGATAAAAGCGTTCAACCGGCACTTGAACCAGTGGGCCGGTTTGGACCGCATAGAAATCCTTGTTCCCCATGCCCGCGAGGTCCCAACCAAGATAGGTAGAACAACAGCCCTGTTCGCTCTTGTGGACTAGCCTGGTGGCTCTGAGCCGACTCCAGACGAAACTATCCAGATCCGTGTATGACGCAATGGCATGAAAGGTTCCTTTTTCATGCCAGTGAAAAGCCTCTCCTTGAAGAAGCACGCCAACGTCGTTTTCGTCGGTTCTGCCCCCAGTTTGGCGATCCTCTTGTTTCCATCGGAACTGAGGGCCGGCGAACCCGATGAAGTTCCACGAGCCATGAATATATTTGAGCCCTAAAGAGGGGGACGCAAACTGAGCCTCGACATCACGCTTCGCTCCGTTATCTTTAAACGTGTAGCCGAGTCCGGCTCCCATGACTTGAATGAACGGTTGGAGATTCGACTCGCTCACTGTGATCGGCGTCCGTACACCTAGATACGTGTGGTACTGACCTTGATGGTCAATTTGATAGCCTGTAAAGACATCCCCGGCTATCCCGAAGCCTGGCCACAACAGCGCCAGACACACAGCTAGACAGCAAGTGACGTGAGTTCTCGCCATTGATCCGACCCCTTCTCAACTTGCTCAATTGCAAAACCTGCCACTACCGCTCCTTCTCGCTGCATCGCCCAACACCGGCGGACTTTCAACGCAACAGAATCCATATACAGAGTCCCATTCTCGTCGACAAGATCAACCGTTCCAGGGAGATTCACCGAAAGACCAGTTGCTGAAATCTGCTCAACTGTACCTTCTAGGGTGCGGTCTGCCAACATCAGAAGACAATTTTCCCGATACGGGAGGCGAAGATCATTCCGATGTGACTTTCTCGATGTCTTGACGGCTTTTCTGAACACATGCAGTAGAGACCATAAACTCCGCAATATTCCCGGCTCAGGTTCGGGCTGATTCCATGCACGGGAGTCGGAAAAAGCGGCGGCGATCAGCGTGTCGCCGGTCTTGTCGTCTATCCCAACGAATTTCAGCCCAACCTCTACAATGTCCGGGGACACCTGTTTCTGGCGGCATATTCGACTTTCGATGGTGAAATGGTCTCCTATCGGGTTGATGACTTTGAGACGCGAATGGCCATTCTCTTCTGGCAGTTGCCTGTTCACCCGGATGAGGGCGCCGGTTTCATTCATATCTTCCACCGTGCCGCTGAGCCCTTCTCCTGCTGCGATCAATTCACAGGGCAGCTGGCGCCTAATGCGAAACTTGTTACGCCACTCCGGCAACTCCACGGAAGCCAAGATGACCACACCGATTAACATGAGATTGACCGCTCCCCAGAAAAGGCTGATCTCCAATCCCGGGAGAGGAACATTCTCCATCCAGAGACGCACACCCGTCACCAGTCCAGCAATAAGCAAGACCATGATAATGAGGTGGGGCAGAATGTAAGAGAATCGGGAGACTCCTCGCCGGTCTTCTTGAGCCACCCCCTTTGGGGTAATGACGAATGGGCGTTTCTTCCAGGGCCGTATCGCGGTCTTGAGCACGGTCCAACTCAGCGCGAGACTGTCCGCTGTTTCATAAATGTCCGACCAGAAAGCATTTCGCATGCCCCGGCTGACGGTCCTCAGCATCACGAGTGTCGCCAGATAATAGGACCCGAAAAAATTGACAAGCGACGGGACATCTGCCGTGACGGGAATGATCCCCAATAGCAGCGCAACGAGCGGGGCGACAAGGCAGACGACACGAGGAATTCCATGAAAAAAGTAAAAGATGGAAGCACTGTATCCGAGTCGTTGATGCACCGTGAGACCGCGCATGGTGAATGGATTCGTTTGAAAGAAAATCTGCACATGGCCCATCGCCCACCGTATCCGTTGCTTCATAGAACTCTCGAACGTTTCCGGCATGAGTCCGGCTGCCAGGACTTTGTTGAGGTAGCAGGACCGATATCCCTTCGCATGAATCACCATGCTCGTGTGGATGTCTTCGGTCACGGTCTCGGTACGGAACCCACCGATTTCAACCAATACGCTACGACGGAATACCCCGCAGCTCCCCGCGAAGAATGCGCTATTATGTCTGTCGCGGCCCGATTGCAGCACGCGATAGAACAAGGCTTGCTCATTCTTGAGTACACCCTCAAGCTGCAGATTTTTCTGAAATACGTCGAGATTGTAGAAATGGTGCGGCGTCTGAACGAACGCGACTTGTTCATCCTGGAAAAATCCTACCGTATCCTTCAAGAAACTGCCGGTCGGGACATGATCGACGTCGAAGATCGCAAGGAATTCTCCCGAGGTTTCTTGCAAGGCATGGTTCAGATTTCCAGCTTTAGCATGTTGCCGATCGTTCCGACGGATATATCCGCAGTTCAACGACGCAGCTAATATCCTGACCTCGTCCCGCTGACCATCGTCGAGCACATACACTCGATAGCGGTCCTTGGGATAGTCTTGGTTGACACAACCGACCAGCGTGCGGCGAAGAATGCTCAGAGGCTCATCGACAACGGTGACGAAGATATCGACGATCGGATAGCCGCGCAAGGGCACCGGTTGGCGTTCGAGCGGCGACCACGCATGATAGGCAAATAAGAGGATCTGGACAAAGGCGTAGGCTTCTGCCGTGTAGACCATCCAACTCGCCAACAAACTCGCCCAATCGCTGGTGTTCAGAGTATAGAGCCCCCGCCACACCAGATATCGCGCATACAGAATAATGGTCAGCGCCAAGATAATCTGACGCCCTCGTTTCTTCCAACTCAGGAGGCTGATAGCCGCCAGAACAACGAGCGACAAGGGTATGGCCATCGAAGAGTGATAAAAATGATCGAGCCATGCCATAGGTGTTTCCCTTGTGCGGATCCCGTGAATCCTGTCGTTCAGACGCCGGTCGAGACCCTGGCTTCTGTGACGGTGTTTCCTCAGGAGGACGCAGGGCTCACATTAAAATGGAATACTCTGTCTGCCTATACCGAGGATGGAGGGTAACCTGCCCCCAAGGGAGGTAATTCTTTGGAAGGGGACCAATGTTTTTAATCCTTGTAAGCTCTTCGTCTCTTGTCCTACTCTGTACGCGGAGGCCGATCTATGGATGAATCTAGTCGTTTGACCAAGACGAAAGAGCAATGGGCGAAAGCTCGGCGCGGCGGTGAAGAACGGGAAGTGTTTTATGAAGGAGATGCCCGCCTGCCGCCGGGGCAGCATCTCGTCGAGACCTGGCCGGTGCTCGATCTTGGATTCAAACCTGACGTCCCTTTGAGCGAATGGAACCTGACCATCGGCGGGGCTGTGGCAACCCCTGTCACCTGGTTCTGGGAGCAGTTCTTGGCGCAGCCTCAGTTCAAAGACCTATCTGATTTTCACTGTGTCACAAGCTGGAGCCGATTCGACAACGAGTGGGAAGGGGTCAGCTTCAAACATATTCTGGCTGTGGTGAAGCCGCTGTCTTCGGCGAAGTTCGTCCTCTTCAAATCATTCGACGACTATACGACGAATTTGCCGCTTGAAGCCTGCGACGACAGCGACGTGCTCTTGACCTACAAATGGAACGGCAGACCTCTCACGAAAGAACATGGCGGACCAGTGCGAGTCATCGTCCCAAAGCGCTATGCCTGGAAAGGCGCCAAGTGGGTGAAGGAAATTACCTTTTCGGATAAGGATGAAAAGGGATTCTGGGAAGTGCGCGGTTACTCGAACAGCGCATTCCCATGGGAGAACGATCGATATGGGTAAACCCTCCGCAGGACGCTGAAACGGTCCACCAGCAGAATAAGACCGTTATTTGGTGTAGTTGGCTTATCTCGTGTGTTTGGTTAAACCAGACAGACCAGATGAACCAGATAAACAAAACAAACCGGCGAGCATCCCGCGCAATATTCTCTGATGACTTCACATATGCAGCCTGGGTCTGGCAAATAGCGTTTGCAGCCTATTCCCCGTTGCCTCTATTTACCTCCTTATGGTTTAATCCTCTCGTCAGGCGCCTAGCCGGCGCAAAACGGCCAGCTGGGCCGACCCGCACAAACTGGAACTTCTTCAAGCCAGACCGCTAGGCGTTATTCCCCTTCAACTAACAAGAACTGTCACGCAGAGTTGTATGCGCATGCTCAGCCGGCTGGTATTGATCGTCTTACTCTGTGTCGCATGCTGCATCGGCGTTGCCGACCGTGCAGCGGCCGCGCCCTCGTCACGTTCAAGCGACAACCACATCCGGCAACTTGACGATCTCTCCGCACTCTGGAGCTTCTACAAACAGACCTATATCCAGAATGGCCGTGTCGTCAGCCTGGATGAAAACGGCATCACCACATCAGAGGGGCAAGGTTACGCCATGCTCCGGGCTGTGTGGGCAAACGACCGCGCGACGTTCAATACCGTCTGGGCTTGGACAAAACAGCACCTCCAAGTCCGCGAGGACAAGCTGTTTGCGTGGAAGTGGAAAGGAAGCGTACTCGACAAGAACTCGGCGACAGACGCCGATACCGATATCGCGCTCGCCCTGATCCTGGCTGCTCGGCGATTCGACCATCCGCCGTTCAAGCAGGAATCACTGGCCATCATCGACTCGATCTGGAACCAGGAGATGGTCCCCATCGGTTCGCGCGCCTATGTAACGGCTGGCAACTGGGCGCGCTACGAGGACTATCCGACGATCCACGTCGCCTACCTGGCCCCCTATGCCTACGAAATCTTCGCCTCGGTCGATTCTCATCATCCCTGGTCCCAGGCGATTGAAACGAGCTATGCCATTCTGCACTGGCTCTATGATGAAGAAGCCCTGTCTGTCCCTCCAGAACTCGTCTACCTGGATCCACAAACCGAGAAATTGACTGTCCGACACCCTGTTACCGGGATCTCCTCTTCGTTCAGCTATGACGCCTTCCCGATCTTTTGGCGTGTGGCGCTCGATGCTGCCTGGTTCGGACGATCCGAAGGTCCCCTGCGGCAAAAGATGCTGGGGTTCTTCCAGCACGAATGGACTGCCCATGGGATCTTCTTCGATCGCTATTCCCTCAAGGGCCTCCCCCTATCATCGAGTGAGGGCCTTCCGCTCTATGCTACCGTCCATGCCCTGGCCTTCCAGGAACAGCACAACCTCGCCCGATCGCTGAGCGAAAAGAAACTCGCTCCGCTCGAAGCTGTCGCTGTCGGAGGGAAACGAGTCCCTTACTATTTCCAGAATTGGCTGTGGTTCGGACAGGCCCTGACCCTCTCTCAAGCACGCCACTACGAAGAGTTCTTGGGATTCTTACGCCCGTTCGACGTGGTCGGATTTTCTGAGCACTTCCCCTGGGAACTCTTCGCCGTCACCGTCCTGCTCTACCTGATCGCCCGCTGGCATCCAGTCCTAAAGTTCGCCTTTCTGCTGTGTGGGTTCAGCCTCTGTCTCCGCTACCTCCACTGGCGGCTCTTCTACACGCTGAACGTCCTGGAAACAGGCGGCCTGTTTATCAGTGTGGCCTTATGGACAGCAGAACTCTATGCCTTCTCCACCGTCGTGCTGCTGTGCATTCAGGTGGGAGTGGGTTGGAGACGCCGGCCTGTCTGTCCCCCTGAGCGATCAAAGGGTTTTGCTCCTTCAGTCGATGTGTTCATTCCGATCTATTCAGAATCCTGCGAGATTCTCGAAAAGACTCTGATCGGCGCCTCTGCGATGGAACATCCCCGAAAACGGATCTACGTGTTGGACGATAGCCATCGGGAAGAGGTCTGCCGGTTGGCTGAACGATTCGGGGCGACATACATCAAAGGCCCCCGTCGACATGCCAAAGCCGGCAATCTGAACCACGCCTTGACGCAGACCGATGGTGAGCTGGTCGTGGTGTTCGACACAGACCATATTCCGGTGACGACATTTCTGGCGGAGACCGTCCCGTTCTTCGCAGATCCCAAAATGGGCTTTGTCCAAACTCCTCACCATTTCTATAACCAGGATATCTTCCAACGGGCCCTCGGAGCAGGTCCCCGCATTCCGAATGAACAGGATCTGTTCAATCACGGAATCCAGGGCGGACGCCAGGGCTGGCAGGGTGCGTTCTTCGTCGGCAGTGGAGCCGTTTTCAGGCGGTCCGCAATCGTAGAATTGAATGGATTCAACTTGATGAGTATCACCGAGGATATTCACACCAGCCAACACCTCCACGCGAAGGGGTGGAAATCAGCCTTCGTGGATAAGGATTTGGCGGTGGGACTGACTGCGGAGAACTTAGCATCGTATATCGTCCAGCGTCGGCGCTGGATGCTGGGGTGTCTTCAAATCTTCTTCAAAGACAACCCGCTTTTGTGTCGAGGACTCTCACTCCGGCACCGACTCGGCTACTTCGCCTCGCTCTATTACTTCTTCTTTCCTGTCGCGCGGGTTGTGTTTTGGGTCACGCCCCTCTACTTTCTGTTGTTTCACCTCCACCCGATTTTCGCTGATGTCTCCATCCTCGTGGCCTATTTGCTTCCCTTCATGATCGTGCTCCCGATGACCTCGGCCACATTGCTTCCGGGATGGCCAAGGCTCATGTGGTCGTCTCTGTATGAGGGGCCGGTAAGCTTTCCACTATTCCGGTCGATGTTCGATCTCCTCCTTCCCAAGAACTTGGGGTTCAAAGTCACCCCCAAGGGTCTGCTCTCGGAGCATCGCTCGTTCGACTGGCGGTCTTCAGCCAGTCTGGCCATCGCCACCGCCATTACCCTCACCGCCATTGCAAAAGGCCTGTGGGAATTTTGCTATTTCGGCATCGAGAAAGACGCCTATTTCTTCAACCTCGGCTGGGCTTCCTTCAACTTGGTAACCCTGCTGGTGGGGCTGTTGATGGCCTGGGAAAAACCCCAGCGGCGCACGGAGGAACGCATCCTCAAACCGATCCCTTTCGAACTCCGAGCCCACAATTTGTCCATCCAAGGGACGGCACACGACATGAGCCTAACCGGCCTATCATGGGCCGGAGCACCGCCCGATCCACTTCCTGAGACCATGAACATCACGTTGCTTGACAGAATCTCCTTCACCTGCCAGGTCCGAGTGGTCTATCATGACCGACTGTCGGGACATGGCGCCAGATGCGGACTGGCATTCCTTAACCTTTCTGAAGAACATCGTCGTCTCTTGCTCCTCAATCTCTATACCGACCCTGCGACATGGCAGGACGCCCATACACACCGCCTGCGCAGCAGCCTCCTCATGGCTGGTCACCTGCTTGTCGGCTTGCTGAAGCATTTCAGACCGCTACGAATCAGACGGCGGCAGATCCCCAGACTATGGAAGCTCAAGATCACTCAGGTACAAATCGGAGAAAACCGCTACCACGCAGTTGTGAGGGATCAATCCGCACGCGGCCTTGGCCTGCTGGTCTTTGCCAGCGAAACCCCACTCACAACACCCTGGCTGGTGCAGAACCCCGACGGGCAGATGAGAACCTATCGCCCGATTTATCGAACCAGACTTTTCGGCTTGCTCCCGCAAGTAGGCCTCCAGATCGTCTCCTCGACTCCCGACTCAGAAAAATTGCTCAAATCCGTCTTGATTCACCAGGAAGCATAATGCAGGAAGGCCCAGGACTATTATGAGATTACGCTCCCTTGCGATAATTGGCCTCATATTATTAATGGTGATCGGGTTCGACCTACACGCAGGCGCGGAGGAATTTATGGAATCATGGTATCTGTCGCGCGGGCGAGCCAACATGGAGATTGAAAACTACAAGGCGGCCATCGAGGCCTTCGAGAAGGTGGTGGAGCGAGACCCGAACCACCGTGAAGCCATGCGCAGCCTCGGCCTCGCCTATGAAAAGCAAGGGCTCAAGGACAAGGCCATCGAAACATTCGACCGCTACCTCGCCAAATACGACGACGATCCGGAAATCGCCTTCGACCAAGCTCAGGCCCTGGAATGGTCGCGTTATGCCTATCGCGAAAAAGACATGTTGAAGTATTACCGCATGGGACTGAAGCGCAAGGACGATTCCGCAATGCGCCTCAAGTACGCGACGCATCTGGCGCGGCAGAAGGAGACCAGCCAGGAGGCCATCGTGCAGTATGACAAAGTCCTTGAGCAGCAACCTCGTAATCCCGACGCGCATCGCGGACTTGCCAAGGCCTATGCCTGGCTCGGGAACAACGATCAGGCTCTCTACCATGCGAACCTGGCACGGCAGTCTGCGAGACGTGAACCAGGCGACCTGACCACCTTACGCCAGGACATGCTCAAGGGACGTGAGCCGGCAGTCGAAGGGGTGATCGGTGTGTTGGCCCAGCCCGAAAAACCGTTCGAACTCTATGGGTTTCGGATCGGATCGCGCGGCAAGATCGATCTCACCCCCTTCACCACCACGACGCTCGAAGTCGGAGCCGAAAACTTTTGGAGTTCCAAGGAAAACTTAGCTGGCACCTACATTTCATTGGCCAATCAGGTTCGGTTCAACCCCTCCAATCGCTTCGACGCAATTCTGGAATACCATGGAGCCCCCCGAGGCGACGGACTCGCGTACAAATTCGAGTATGCCCACGAGGGTCAGTCCTTCTCAATCCGTCCGGGCGTGAAACGCGAATTTAAATACGACTCCTTTGCCTCACTCGCTGGCTCACACAGCACAGGCCAACTGCTCGGCCTCGCTCGCTCGACGCTGTTTTATACGACGGTCACATTCGATGCGGGATCGGTTCGCGTTGACGTGACACCCTTCGCCGGCTGGGTGACGGCTGAGGGCCTCAGTTCAAACAGCCAAGCCGGGCTGGACCTCAAGACTTCCTTGCCGCTTTGGCGAACAGACCAGTGGGACCTGTCGGCCGAATACCTCTTCTATCTGACCCACTATGGAGAAAATCAGAGCGGGTTTGTCCCCAGTACCACGGAGCCCTTGCCGGGCGGATACTTCAGCCCCCAGGTGTTCGTGAATCAAATTCCACGGCTGGCCACCATTTACACCATGGAAAACAAGGACGAATTCTCGGTTGCGGCAGGCCCGGCAATCCAGTACGTCGACCAGTCGACTCACGCGTCGGCCTTTCGTCTCGGAGGCGATGCCCACGCCGCCTATACCAATCATCTCTCGAAGGTATGGTTGATGAAGGTGATGGCTGACTACACGCAGATAGCCGACATCTACACACGCATCCAGGTCAGCGCGTTGTTGGTGTATACGTTCTACTGAGAACCTGGTTCCTTTTTCTCCAATGGGCGACATGTCAGACACCATACGCAAGATTGAATTCTGGCCGGTGGATGTACCCATGACGGACCCCTTCGTCGTCGCCACCGGAACGCGAACGGTTGCAGAGAATGTCTTTCTGCGCGTCACGCTGGCTAATGGCGCACAAGGTTATGGCGAAGCGGCGCCGTTTCCTGAAGTCGGAGGAGAGACTCGCGAGAGCTGCCTTCTCACACTCCACCAACTCAGCAAGATTGTCCTTGGTCGTTCGGCCGCAGACTATAAGGAAGTTGGACGCTTGCTATCTGAACAGGCCCTCACCTATCCAGCAGCCCGTTGTGGACTCGAAACCGCCGTCATCGATGCCTACTGCCGCAGATCGAACATCCCGATGTGGCAGCTGTGGAGTGGAGCGGATGTGCGAGCGCGAGAGACGGACATCACCATTCCCATCGCCGATCTCGACAAGACCGTCATCTTGGCGCGCGGATGGTATGCGAAGGGGTTCCGTCTTTTTAAAATGAAAGTCGGCAAGGATGTCGAGAGCGATATTCGTCGTCTGGAAGCCGTGCATCGCGCGCTCCCTGGTGTCTCGTTCATCGGCGATGGCAATCAAGGCTTCTCCCGCAAAGATTGCCTGACCTTTGTACAGGGAGTGAAAAGATTCGGTGGGACGATGGTGCTCCTTGAACAGCCGGTGGTGCGGGACGATCTCGACAGCATGGCGGCGATCCGCCGAGAAACCGGCATTCCCGTTGCGGCGGATGAATCGGTCCGCTCACTTGCAGACGCGCAAGAGGTCGTCGCACAAGGCGCGGCTGACTACATTAACATCAAGATCATGAAAACCGGTGTGGTCGAAGCAGTGGAAATTGCCGACTTCACCAAGGCCTCTGGACTCAAGTTGATGATCGGCGGGATGCTTGAAACACGGATTGCGATGGGCTGCTCCTTCAGTCTGGTCCTGGGACTCGGCGGCTTCGAGGTACTCGATCTCGACACCCCACTCTTGCTGGCCGATGATCCCGTCACGGGTGGCTACCGGTATGAAGGCTCATACCTGCAACCCTGGCCAGGGCCAGGGCTCGATATGCACGCACCAGCTTCCTCGATCGTAATCACGATCGACTAGTTCAGCCGCTCGCCTCGTCGCATTTCTTACAATTCAACGTCTCTCCGAGATGTTGCGCCCGGCCTTCTTCTGTCAGAACCCAGGGCCGGTAGGTCATCGGTGGCTGATGCCGCACATGCTGGCCATGACCGCAGCGCAAATCAGCCACCCAATCACCAAACTCATCCATGTGATATCCGATAATTGGTTGCTGCATGAACAGACCTTCTTCAGGTCTCCGTGAGCGATTCATTCGGGATATGCTACACTCGCGCGCATGGTAACACGAACGAAGGAGCATCGGTGATCGCACAATCTGATTCCAGCATCGGCTTCGTGGGAGTAGGACGGATGGGGGCCAACATGGCACGCCGTTTGAGGGATCGAGGAGAGTCGATCGTCGCCATATACGATCGAAATCAGGCCGTAGCCGCCAGTCTTGCAACCGAACTAGACTGCGAAGCGGCTGGATCTCCTGCCCGCGTCGCTGAGCTCGCCAGCGTGATTTTCACGGTTGTGTCCGATGACACGGCGATGCGCGAAATCTTTTCCGTGACCAGCACAGAGAGTCTGCTCCACCACGCCAAGAACCGGCTCTTCGTGAACTGCGCCACCCTCTCACCGACGGTGCATGTCGAGGTCGAAACTCTGGTGACGCAACGAGGTGGCCGGAGTCTTGAAGCCTGCATGGCCAGCAGTATCACGCAGGCGCGCCAAGGCACCCTCTACCTCATGTGCGGTGGGCGTCCGGATGTATTCGAGTCGGCGAAGCCCCACTTGGAAAAATTGAGCGCGCACCTCCGCTATATCGGATCGGCGGGAGAGGCTGCAAAGGTCAAAGCCCTCGTCAACATGGTGATGAACTGCAATACGGCTGCACTAGCGGAAGGGCTTGGACTAGGAGCGGCATTCGGTTTCGATCTGGCAATATTGCGTGAAATCTTTGCCCAAACGGGCGCCGCATCTCGTGTGTTGGAGACGGATGGCGAGGACATGCAGAACCGCGCCCACGACTGCTACTTCTCCGCCGCCCATGCAGCCAAGGACTCAGGCATCGCCCTGGCCTTAGCGAAAACCGCCGGGCTCGCCGTCCCGTTGGCTCAAGCGACCTACGATCAATACCAGCGACTGATCGCGCTCGGCAAAGGAGAGCTGGACAAGTCCGCCGTCTCTGAGCTGACCTTCAAAGACCGAATCTCATGAGAGAACGGCTCACCGCTTCTCAAAGGGCAACTCTGATCGTTGACTGGCGGGAAAGTAGGTCCAGACCTTCTGCTCGTTCTCGTCGAAGCTGCCGAGGAAGGTCACGTAGCGATCGAGGGTACGAAACTCGGCCAGTGTGACCGTACAGTGAGGCACATCGATCACACGGGCATCGAACTGCCCTACCACATAGAGCACACCCACTCCTGCTTGATAAAGATTTCGTCGGCTCGCATACCCAGTATTGGGGAAGAGATCAACTTCAAGTGAGCAGCCGCCAGGCCCCTTGAACATGAGATGAAGATCGTGCCGCGAGAGGAAGGGACTGGTCGCGGTTCTGGTAATTGTCAGACGCGCCTGATCTGCCGAGAACTCGACAGAAGCAGGCACCGGCGCATCGTTGTTGCAGGCCGCCAGCAACAAGAGGAGACCGGCCATGTATCTTGCCGGATAGGCCGCTATCACTTGCTTGCCGGAACTTTCGAGACCGCGCCGATCGCATTTAGCCCCGCTTGAGCACAGGCATCGTCGAGGTGTGTGCCTGGCGCCCCACCGACACCGATCCCTCCGACAACCTCACCGTCAATCTCGATGGGCAGCCCTCCCCCAAGCACCAGCACCTGGTCGTTCAAGTCGCGAAAAGCTTGTAAGGTCGGAACCTTATTCATCAACTCCGCCAGTTCGGTCGTAGGACGACGAAAGCTCGCTGCGGTATAGGCCTTCTTCCTACTGCTATCGACCGTATGAGGCCCAGCCCCGTCACTTCGAACCATGGCGCGAAGCACACCGGCACGATCCACGACGGACACACTCACCCGATACCCATCTTTCTTACAGGCATCCAATGACGCTTGAACCGCCTGACCCGCAAGAGCCATCGGCAAAACAGCCTCCTTCGGCAACTCATCAGCAGCCGGCGTTGCCCAAGGCATCAGTAGGACAAACGCCGCTACGATCGCGAGCCGATACGCCATTGTCACAGCAGAGGTTCGATACACACGAACGTATACCATCGGTGCGTCTCCTTGTGAGAATGGACACTATCCCGCAAGGAGCGTACGAAGGGACGGGAGGGGCTGTCAAGCTGATTGGATAGGATTGGGGACTCAGGAGAGAAAAAACGAGGACATCAGCTCCAGACGACGCGCTCTTGATTGAGGAGGTAATCGATGACTTCGATGCTATTACGCATCTGGATCTGGGCCTTCTCGGACATCGGAAGGACGGCGCCGACGAGCTTGCCTGATTCAACGTCGTCGAGCGACGGAATCCCATCTGGCCCACGCTTTTCCAGCTCTTGTCGATAACTTGCCACAGTGGCCTCCTCTTTCTCTGACTGTTGGATCAGCAATCCCTACGCCAGAGATTCATCACCTATCTGATTGACGGCGTACTGGAAGCATAGCATATGAGCATCTTCGCCCTAGAGAAAGTCCTATCATATTGATTGAAGGCTACTTTTCAGTTGATCGATGGGTAGCAGTCGAGACGGGAGCGAGGGCGCCAAGGTACGGGAAACGACCGACCTTCAGAAGCGGCGTACCGGGACCTAGGCGAAAATCGTCATGCGCTGGGTCAACAAAGTGCGGGTCCCCGGTAATATCTGACAGGGCTTTCAGTTCCGGGGCCGGTTGGTTCGGATTACCTATTCGCAAATAATCACCTTCCCTATTGTAGAAGGCATTGAACGAGGTAAGGGTCTGACTGGATGGCGCAACCACAAAACCCACTCGATTCAGCCCGATCACATTGCCGCTGACATCGCTCTGAGACAGACCGAGAAACGCTGCGCCGCCATCATTCTTAACTAAGGTATTACTCACGATCACAGCATGGGCATGATCGCTGACCACGACGGCTTCGAACAAGCTTCGAGTAATGACATTCCGCTCCAACCGCACGTTCGACTTACCGGCAATCGAGACGCCATGATCGTTATCGTGGATCATATTCCCAATGAGAACGGCTTCTGAATCGGCAAATTGCGCGCCAGTCGTCTCGCTTCCCCCGATAATGCAATCTTCTATCCGCACATCGTGAACTTGCTGGCTGAATAACATGCCATTGATCTTGACCCGACGAAGCACAATCCCTTGTCCATTGAAAAGACCAACGGCATGCCCCCCTCGGTCATTGATGGTCATATCGCTGATTTCAATATCCGTCGCCCCGTAGGGCCACTTGCCCACATGGAGAGCGCCCACTACAACCTCGCGCCCCAGAATCGTCACCTGATCGACACCAGCCCCGACAAGCTTGATCTTGTCTTTGCTATGAATGGTGACGTCCTGAGCATAGCGGCCTGCCTTGACGAAAACGGTGTCGCCTTTCTTGGCGGCATCGACGGCTTCCTGAAGAGACACAAAGTCTCCCGTTCCATCGAGCGCGACCACGATGGTTCGGGGGCTGAGCGGTAGCCCCTCATCGGCCCACACCAGACCGAAAGCCCAAAGCTCAAACGCCGCAACGAAACATAAAATCATCATCCGCTTCATGCACGAACTCATACAAGCCTCCCCCATGGGAAGTCAATCGAGCTCGGTTGTGAGGCGAGAAGTCGCGTGCTATGCTCCACCGCCATGATTGTCGTCGGGCTCACAGGAGGCGTCGCCACCGGCAAGAGCACGGTCGCCAGGATGTTCAAACAATGCGGCGCGATTGTGATCGATGCCGACGAACTGGCCCATGAGGTTGTCAAACCCGGCAAACCGGCTTGGCGAGAAATCGTGAAAATGTTCGGCAAGACCATCATCAATCCTGACCACACCCTCAATCGCCGTGAGCTGGGATCCCTTGTTTTCGGAAACAGGGCCAAGCTTCGCCGGCTTGAACACATCATTCATCCCCGTGTCGCACGCGAACAGTCAAGGCTGACAAAACAAGCGGCAAAAAAAGATTCTCACGCTGTGGTGATCTACGACGTACCGCTCCTCTTCGAAGCCGACATCGACAAGCGAATGGACCGCACCATCGTCGTCACCGCCGACCGCGACACCCAAATTGCGCGCCTCAAGAAAAGAAACGGCTTCTCCCGCGCTGACGCGATCCGACGAATACGAAGTCAGATGCCATTGGCAAAGAAAATCCAACTGGCCGACCATGCACTCAATGGAACCTTCTCTCGCCCATCTCTTCGCAAGCAAGTCGGCCAGTTATTCAAAAGCCTCCGCCTCCTCGCCTAACCCTCCGCCGTGCATTCCCACACCCTCTGTGTTAAGTTTTGCTCATGCGCAATGTCGTCATTATCGGCTCAGGGCCGGCTGGACTGACCGCCGCGGTCTATGCGGCACGGGCGAATCTCTCACCACTGCTGATTGAAGGCTGGCAATCCGGCGGACAACTGACCACGACGACGGAGGTCGAAAACTATCCCGGCTTTGCCAAGGGCATCATGGGCCCGGATCTCATGAAGGAAATGCGGACCCAGGCAGAACGGTTCGGCACGGAGTTTTTGACCGCTGACGTCACAGCGGTAGACTTTAAGCAGCAACCGTTTACGATCACTGTCGACGCTGAACAAACCATCCATGCAAAAACCGTTATCATCGCCACTGGCGCATCGGCCATTCAGATCGGGGTGAAGAACGAGGCGCGCCTCACGGGGCACGGCGTCTCGACCTGTGCGACCTGCGACGGATTCTTTTTTAAGGGGAAGGAACTGGTTGTCGTCGGCGGCGGCGATAGCGCAATGGAGGAAGCGACCTTCCTGACCAAATTCGCAACGAAGGTTTCAATCGTCCATCGGCGCGACAAACTACGAGCCTCAAAAATCATGCAAGACCGCGCGGTAAAGAACGAGAAGATCACGTTCGTGTGGAACTCTGCCGTCGAAGATATTCTCGGCAATGACCTTGTCACAGGCGTCCGCCTCAAGAACCTCGTGACCGGCAAAACGACGGACCTGCCTTGCGCCGGCGTCTTCGTCGCGATTGGCCACCGTCCCAACACCACGCTGTTTCATGGCCAATTAGACATGGATGCGAAAGGCTACATCACCACCAATCACGGCACCGCCACCAGCGTTCCCGGCGTCTTCGCCGCCGGGGATGTGCAAGATTCGAAATATCGTCAGGCCGTCACCGCCGCCGGCTCCGGCTGCATGGCCGCCATCGACGCCGAGCATTTCTTGGAAACAGTGAAGGGTGATGCGTGATTAGTGATGGGTAAAAATAGACCCGATTCCGACAGCGTATTCCTCACACTTCACCTACCACCCTTCACCCATCACTAATCATGCGCTGCGCGATCGTTCACTACCACGAACTCGCCCTCAAAGGCCGCAATCGGGACTATTTCGAGGAGCGGCTTGTACGCAATATCCAATGGACGCTGAAGGACCTCGGCGTCAAACGCGTCGAGAATCTTCGCAGCCGGATTCGCGTAGTCTTGCCTGATACAGTTCCAGACCAGATCATCAAAGAACGCCTCACACGAGTCTTCGGGATCGCCAACTTTTCGCTGGCCCACGGATTGTCGCTCGATCTGGCCCATCCTGATATTGGAGCACTCAGCAAAGCAGTCATCGACTCGCTCCGATCCGAATCGTTTTCCACCTTTCGCGTCTCGGCAAAACGAGCCGACAAACGATTGACTCTGACCTCTATGGAAGTCGCGCGGGATATCGGCGCAGCCGTGTGTGAAGGAACCGGGAAAAAAGTCAGTCTGAAGAATCCCGATCTCACAATCTATCTCGAACTGCTGTCTAAAGAGGTCTACTACGCGATCGAAAAGATTCAGGGGCCGGGCGGCATGCCGGTGGGGGTCAGCGGAAAAGTCGCCTGTTTGATCTCCGGCGGGATCGATTCGCCAGTTGCAGCCTATCGCATGATGAAGCGAGGCTGCCGAGCCCTCTTCGTCCACTTCTCCGGTCGGCCGCTCGTGAGCCGCGCCTCGGAGGAAAAGGTGCGCGAACTCGTACAACTCCTCACGGTCCATCAATATGCGTCGAAGCTCTACGTCATTCCATTCGGAGAGATACAACGCGACATTGTGGCCAATGCGCCGGCTCCGTTTCGTGTGGTGCTCTACCGGCGCGTCATGATCCGCATCGCGCAGGAGTTAGCCAAACGTGAGCACTGTTGGGGGCTCGTCACGGGCGATAGCTTGGGGCAAGTGGCCTCTCAGACACCAGAGAACCTGACGGTGATTGAAGAAGTGGCAGAGTTGCCGCTCCTGCGGCCGCTCATCGGTATGGACAAGGTAGAAATCACCGACCAGGCTCAGCACATCGGCAGCTTCACCATATCGATCGAGCCGGATCAAGACTGCTGCTCACTCTTCACCCCTCCGCACCCCAGTACGAAAACCAGACTCGAAGACATTCAGAAGGTCGAACGGATGTTCGATGTTGGCGCGCTGGTAAAACAAGGAATCGAAAAGGCTGAAGTGTCCGAATTCACCTTTCCTGGATAGCAGGAAATTCGTCAGTCTCTATTGTGGTCGATTCAACTGCACTCCCTGCTGGGCGAGCGCTTTTTCCCTTATAATTCTAAAATGCGTGTCCAGGTCCCGCCGCATCGTTGCGGCGACAATCCAATCCGGCACCATCATGTCGATCTCGACGACCAGTTCGAACTCGGCCTTCGTATGAGTCCCGCCATCAATGGGAATCAGTTTCCAAAACCGGCGATACTGCTTAAAGTCGCCCCCCTTCAATTCCGTCAGCAACTCGCCGGTCGGCAGGGTCCTTGTCTCACTCAAGAGGCGCCGTTCTCCTGGGAGCAGGGCATGCTCGATCCTGATATCCGTGAACACCTTACCGTCTTGCTCTCGAATCTCCGCCATCCGCATCCGTACATCGAAGAGTTCAGGCCAATGGGCATAGTCGGTCAATAATTGGCGAACGATTGCCGGTTCTACCGGAAAGAGAATCGTAGCCGTCGCCTTCACGCCATCGGTGGGTTCCGTACGAACATCCAACGCGACCGGATCGTCCGCAAGGCTCCACCCGGACCAGCCGAGCACCAAACAGCCCATAACAATCATCACACGCCACAACATGGGGCAAGTATATAGGCCTCTTGAGATCCAAGCGAGGACTAACAGGATGCTGTATGACAATCGTCGCACATATCTCGCACTTCACCCCCAACGGTTTGTGCTACCATGCGGCACTATGAAACGCTGGTCCTTCCTATTACTCATGCTCATCGGCCTGTGGAGCGTTTCAGACACAGCTCGCGCGCAGCCCATAGACGACTCACGCGCCACAACAGAACAAGCTTGTAGTTTCGGCATGGCAAAGGGAGAAGCCTCGCAGAGCTGTCACGTCCCCTTCCCCTCAGGCTGCCTCGTGGCCAATATCCCCGGAACCGACAAACCCTGGACGACCATCTCCAAGGGTGGAAACACATTCTGCAGATTCGACGACAAAGCCACAGACTGGAAAGCAAAAATCACCGGCTCCTGCACCCGCTGTACATCCGACCATTGCTCAGCCCAGTTCATTGTCCGGTTCGACTGCTCCAACCAAGTTCACTAATATGTCCCTCGCTGAAGCCATTAAACGCGAAGCCCTTGCCCTTGGGTTCGACGCCGTCGGCATCAGCCGAGTCACTGATAGCGGGGCGCCTTCAGCTACCCCCTTACCTCCTTACCCCTCTACCCCTTTATCCCCAGCCCCCTTACCCCATCACTTGCTCAGCCGTCTCGCAGAATGGCTCCAGCGAGGCTACCACGGCACAATGGCCTGGATGACTCGCGACCCCGCTCGTCGAAGCGATCCGCAACTTGTCCTGCCGGAATGCCGATCAATGATCTCGGTCGGAATGAATTACTACACCGACACTCGTGCGAACGAGCAGCCTGGAATGGGGCGCATCGCCCGTTACGCTTGGGGCAAGGATTACCATACCGTGATGAGTCAGCGGCTCTCGCAACTCGAAGCAAAGATCAAAGCCCTGGCACCAGGCGCTACCACCAAGGCCTACACCGATACTGGCCCGATCATGGAAAAGGCCTGGGCGCAGCGGGCCGGCCTTGGCTGGATCGGAAAACATTCCAATCTCGTCTCAGCTGAATGCGGCTCCTGGCTCCTGCTTGGAGAAATACTGACGACCCTGGATCTGACCGCAGATGAACCGGCCACAGATCTGTGCGGAAGCTGCACCCTCTGTATTCAGGCTTGTCCAACCGGCGCTATCGTCGAACCCTATGTCGTCGATGCCAGACTCTGTATCTCCTACCTGACCATAGAACTTCGCGGCGAGCGCGAGGTCATCTCCGACGAGCTCGCGACGCAGATGGGCAATCGCATTTTCGGCTGCGACGATTGCTTAGACGTCTGTCCCTTTAACTTAAGAGCAGACCCAACAAATGAACCGGCCTTTGCCCCCACTCCCTTGACCCTTGCGCCCAACCTCGACGCTCTGGCTCACATCAGCGAGCAGGAATTTTCAACCACGTTCAAGGAGAGCCCGCTCAAGCGAGCTAAACGGAGCGGTCTCCTTCGCAACGTGGGGATTGCCCAGGAGAACCACCGGCAACAGACAGGAAAATAGGGCTCATAAGCCTCCAACACACCCCTTTCTTCTGAATCAGAAGAGGAGTAGGCTGTTGCAAGCAGTTGGTGGTTGGCAGGAGGGTTCACTCCTATGCATCCCCCGATCTTGCTGCTCATTTCAACCGATCCCCACACCGGACCACTGCTCGAACAAATCCTCGACCACCACCACGCCACTCTCCTTCCCGCCGCAACGACCGAAGAAGGTCTGCGTATCCTGAAGGATCGAACAGACCTGTCGCTTGTCGTCTGTGATGAGAGCCACGGACAAATTGCAAGCCAGTCGATCCTCTCTCAGGCCGGACGCACCGCCCCCCCTCTTCCTGTGATCATTCTTGGAACAGACGGGTCGGCAAAAGCTGCAGTCGAAGCCTTGCACCGTGGCGCCACCGACTACCTCGCACAACCAGTCACAGCGAAAGATCTCCAAGCTGCCATCGATAACACTCACATTTTCGAGGCGCCAGAATATCACCAGCACAAAGACCGACTTTCAGCCTTCGATCAGATCGTCAGCCAATCGCCTCAGCTGGAACTGCTGAAACATCTGGCAGCAGAAGTCGCCCAAACCGAGACGACCACCGTCCTCATCACCGGGGAAAGCGGCACCGGCAAAGAACTCTTTGCCCAAGGCATCCATGCCGCCGGCCCCCGCTCCAAAGGCCCCTTCGTGGCCCTCAATTGCGCCGGCATCCCCGAACACCTCCTCGAATCGGAATTGTTCGGCTATCAGCGCGGCGCCTTTACCGATGCGAAGCAGGCTAAACCTGGACGATTTCAACAAGCGGAGGGCGGCACACTCTTCCTCGATGAAATCGGTGAGATGAGTTCTTCTGCGCAGGCAAAACTCCTGCGCGTCCTGGAGAATCACCAGGTCGATCCGCTGGGCGACACACACAGCATCCACGTCGACATTCGCGTGATCGCCGCCACAAACGAAGATTTGCCGGCTCAGATCAAAGCCGGACGATTCCGTCTGGACCTGTACTATCGGCTGAACGTCTACCAACTGCGCATCCCGCCGCTCCGCGAGCGGCCAGAAGATATCGAACCGATTCTGACATCTTTCCTGGAAACAGCTCGCCGGGACCATGGCTGTCGCATCAAGGGCATCACCCCAGCAGCGCTAACCATCTTGCAGGCCCACGACTGGCCCGGCAACGTACGGGAGTTGCACAACGTGGTCGAAGGACTCACCATTACTTGTAAGGACGAGATGATCCGACCCGACCATCTCCCCACATCTGTGCGAAGCTCTAGATCGGCAGGATCGAACGGAGAGATCGAGAAGCCATCGCTCCTGGCCTTCGGCCTCTCGGCTCAGGAGATGGAAAAGAAACTGCTACAAGAAGCGCTGCAGCGCACATGCGGCAACATTTCCGAAGCCAGCCGACTCCTCAAGATCACCCGCAATACGCTGCGGTATCGCATGGCAAAATACCAACTCTAGTAGGCTGTTGAAAAATCCCGCCAGCAGCGTTCGCAGCTCGCAAGAATCCTCAATGTACCCCAGAGGGTACACCTCCGGTTCTTGCTCCGCCTGCGGCCTTGCTGGAGAGTCTTTTTAAACAGCCTGCGGGAGTATTCTCCTGGTGCCCCACGCGTGGGAAAAGGCGCGTCCTTGGGCGGAGAGGCTGTCTTGACAGACTCAGGAAAGGCGAGTGAAAAGTCTGGCCTATTTGAGCATCCCTACCTAACGTTTCCTGCAACTACGGGAGTACGGGAAGAAGCGATCACTATTCGACCCACGTATTACCTATCCAGGCCTGGCAATAGTGGCGAGATTTCAAAACCCTGAAGCCTCAAAGACTATAGACTCCGATCTCATTTCATCGATTCGTTGCCAATCACTTACAGTAGAGTCCGAAGCAGGGTATGAATCCGTCAAAACCGATGAAATCCGGCATTCTGCCACAGTTTACCCATCGCCACACCGGAGAAGATGTTGGGTCAAAGCTCTAGAAGTAATCCATTAGCGTCACCTCGACATTAATGGGAAATGGGCGTATCCTCCTGCCGATTCATCAACAAAAGATTTCGCCCGTACAAGTTATCATTATTCTCCCGGCATTGGGCAATATGACATTTCATACAATCGAGAATAATAAACCACGCTTCTCATGTTCACACGGCGAGGGCTAGATGGATATTCGAAAGCACATGCGCTTCCCGGTACAATTTCAAACTGTGCTCTCAGTCGCGAATCACACTGTGGGAGAGGGAATAACACTTAACATCTCCACGGGCGGGTGTAAGATAGAAAGCGGCAGCAGAGTAGAACCAGGAACCGAGCTGGAGTTGCATGTCCATCTCCCTGATCAGGAGCCGACACTGGAAATCAAGCGGGCCACCGTGTTGTGATCACGGGAGCGGGAGTTTGGAGTGAAATTTCTCTCCATGAGAACCGAAGAGGAACTGCGACTCCGCTTCTTTCTTGAGCCACTCCAATTGAACCTTCCATCCGACAGTAATTAGACGATACGTTCCCGGCGTGAGTCTGAGGACGCTGGAGTAGGGGAGCGAGAACGGCCTCCTAAACCGCTACTCTGCTGTAGCCCTTAGCTAGCCTTTCATCATGTGTCTCATTTCGCGAACTACACATTCGCAGCTTCTCCAGAACTTCATGTTTTCATCCTAGAAGTCTTCAACCTGTGGAAATGTATGGCTGACATAAACGTGAGCGGCTAAGAGGCCGGTCTTCTATCACTCGTTGGCTCGTTTGGCCTACTTCAAGTGACGGCTGACCAACGCAGCATAGACGCTAAAAATAGCAGCGGGCTCTGCTAACCAATCTCCCCTCTCTTGAGGGCTTGCAAAACGGTCTCCCATTGCACATGTCCAACGAGGGTCTTCTGAGACCACGCGTTGCGCGAACACAGAAGATCATCAGCCTCCATCCCCTTCTCTTTTTCAGCGCGAGTGTTCCGCCCCCGGATTCACGATGATCGGCACGTTCAGCTTGTCCGGCACGATGATGGTCTTGGTGCTGGGGTTCTCGTACAATTTGAATTTGAGATAGTCCGGCGTGAGGGTTTTCGTGATGATCTCCTGCGCCTGAGACTGACCCTTGGCGCGGATGCGCAAGCTCTCACTTTCACCCTCGGCGCGAATTTGCAAGGCATCGCCCTCGCCTTTGGCTTGAATCCTGGCGATCTCGGCGTTGCGTTGCGCAATCAGCACTTCAAATTCCTTTTGCTCCTTCTCCTGTTCCTTCGCTTGCTTCTGCTCGATGGCTTTTAACACCATCTGGGGAAATTCGATCTCAGACAAGGCCACACTGTACACGTCCAGATGTCGCCCTTTGAGCGACTCAACCATCACTGCTTCGATCTTGTTGCCGATTTCGCTGCTCCGTTCAGGAAGCGTGACCATCGTGTATTGGGCAACGACCCCGCGCACGGCCGACAGGAACTGCGGCCGCACGAGCTGCACGTACCAGTTGTGTCCCACCTCCTGAGCGAGATAATAGATTTCCTCCGCAACTGGACGCATCGTGATGGCCGCATGTAGCGTCACAGAAAGGTCGTCGGCGGTCAGGGCATCGACCTTTTCTGTAAAGCTCTGATACCGAACATCGTACTCGAACACACTATTCCACGGCGCATGCGAATAAAACCCTTCTTTCAGCGGCTCCTTCCCCAGCCCAGCGGTTAACGGGTTCCAGCGCAGTCCTCGCTTCCCTTGGTCAACGGTCGTTCCACAGCCATACAGCATCAACAGAATCGGGATCACCAGCACGATCCAGCGAGAACGAATTGAAGGCTTCATAGATCCTCCTATTGTAATTGTCGGCACTTCTCTCGCTATGTCCACAACCTCTTTGGCCGTTAACGGCGCCGCTGCCGTCCCGTCCGAGCAGCTTCTTCATAGGCGTCAGCCCGACGTTCTAAATCCTGAGCCGCGACGGCATAGTACTGCGAAAGTTGCCGAGCGCCACTAACCCAGTCCGACTCAGGGCCGAAGAGCTTTTCATATCGAACAGCACTCTCGGCTATCGCGGCAGCCTTCTCTTTGAGGACCATCGCCTCGGCTCGGTAATACCCGACAACGGTCTGCTGATCCTGCGATGGACCAAAGGAAATCGTGTCGACTTTCACAGGCTGGGCACACCCGGCAGCGGCGAACGACCCGAGTAGGAGCAGAACACCCCATCCAACGTGGTGCGAAACTATCGCACGCAGTAGATTGTTCATCGTACCCTCCCTGCGCAGTTCAACACATGGCGTTGATCATGGGAACGATCGACGACGGCATCGGCCAGGCGCCGAGACAAACCGGTTCGAAAGTGGAGGTATGGTCATCATTGACATGCTGAGGCCAACCACGACTGTTCAACGGAAGTCTTGGCTGCTTCTGAAAAATTCGATGATCGCCTTATTGTTCCCAGACCATTTGGTATGTGTTCCTGTGCCTTCACAGTAGCGCGTGACAACGTTGTTCCTACACCCCTTATACGTTACACAACCGTTTGCATCTTTAACAGGGGGGGTCGCGTCGCACCCATTGCAGGCCGCCCACCATTGTATCGCCTCTTTTCCATACCCTGGGAACAGGGAGTCCTGACTGCTGTGCATAAGCATCACGGGAAGCGGGTCGGGACATTGATAGGCTTTCAAGTCCTCACCCCTGATGCCCATGGCGCTGGGAGCGATCGCCGAGGGAATATGTTTGGTGCCATCGAGAAACGCGATGGCCATGGCCGTCGTCCCGCCGTCAGAATGGCCGGTGAGAAATATCCGTGCGTGATCGATGCACCACTTCTGTTCAATGAGCCCCGGTATCGCAGCAAGCTCCTCGATCGCTTTAGGGCTCAGCCTGCGGTGATCGGCATAGGCCACAAGAAAACCTGCCGCCGTCGCTTCTTGCGTGAGAGACACAAAGTTTTCCGAGTCATGTCGGTTCGTCCGCGCCGGCGCATAGACCATGAGTAACGGATGAGCCACGGTTGAATCGTAGTGAGCCGGCGTTTTGACCATGTAGCGGATACCAGACGCAGTCTTCTCATCATCGCTGCCCCCCACACGGCCGGATTTTGTCTCTGGCTCGCACTGGCGCATGCCCTTGTCGACCGCGTATATAGCCTCACTCAACGCATGTGCAGGCTGCACAACTTCAACATCCTTCATTCCAGCAGCTCGAATCTCGCCCGCTTCGGAAAGGCCGATGACCAAAAAACTTACTGCGATGGCAATGATCGTTGGACGGGCAAGAGGCTTTTGTCTGAAGCGTATCCACCTCGACTTTTTAATCCCAACCACTGCTAGGGTTGCTGAAAGGAACGACAGAATACCGAAGATCATGAAAAGCGACTCGTTCATCGGTTTTACCTCGTATCGTTCACTGCGAGTGGACTAGGGGAAGGCCTAAAACTCTTCCGAATAGGCACAGGTCTTCAAGGGACCGTGCACATACGAATGTACCAAAAACCTCAAGCTCGTTCACGACCGAAACAACACGGGCGACCCCTCACCCTGGTAAGAGGCCGCCCGTGGATGGCGCATCAGACGCCAGCTATCTCTCTATATCCAGCTAGTCAGCTGACCAGCCCACCAGCACCGACGACCCCGCTTAGTACGGGATCACGTGCAAGCAGTCCTTGCTTTCGTTGTTCCAGACCACATCGCACAGGTTGGACATGCGGGCCACAATCTGTGCCGCCACGCCGCCCGTGCCGCCGAACAACCCGCACCAGCCCAGGGTTACAAAGCCCCAGTGCAACGGCGCGGCAAAGAGTTCATCGACAAACCAGAACGCATGCCCCCACTCGTTGAGTCCCACATTCGGCAAAATCATCATCGGCCCGACGATCGCTCCCACCAAGGGGAACGAGATGCCCTTGCTGAACTGCGGCAGTCGGGTCATGGCATACAGCCAAACCGCCTGGCCACAGGTGATATACAACGGGAAGGTGAAATAGAAGGCGATGATATGGCTCGCCGTGAAGCTCGTATCGCGGATGATCACCTGGTGCCACGATGCATCCTGCTCGAGAGTGAAGCTTCCCGCCCAGTACACACCGAACACGTAAACCGCGAGCCATCCCATCCAATAAAAATACCGCTTGAGCTCCGTCTTAGGGTCCAAGTTGGCCAGGTTGCGATCCCGAGTCTGCCAAATCCACCCCAGGGTCGCGGCCGCGAAGATGATGTTGGAAATCACGTTAAATCGCCACAGGCCCATCCAGACAGTCTCGAATTCCGGCGTCATGGAGTCCAATCCGTGCGAGTACCCAAACGTGCGCTGAAACACGACCTCAGCTCCCACTGCGAACAGCATCGTGAACCAGCCGATCTTAAGGGGCCTGGAGTCATACCAAAGTGACATATCATACCCGAGGTCACTCTCACCGAATGTAGCTGCTTTTGCCATGTTCTTACCCTCCCTTCATACTCTTGAGAACCACCTCTGTGGGTTGGTCCTGAACGTCTCTTCGAAAGATCTTGCCTGCTATTTCCACCTCCTCCTTTCCATGAGATCCACACAGGCAACCGTCAATCCATGGTGACGCAAATGAGCAATTCACATTCCAGCAGAGATCGCATATGACTGAGCCATCGATGATGCTGAAACTCATTGGAATGAGCGGATTTCGTTCGCGACTGTGGCAGCAAACACGATGACGGGACGAAGACGAGCTGCTGAATTATCGGCATGGTGCCGAAAAATCAGCATTCACACGGAGCACTCACAGAGGCTGCGTGAGAAACCGGGCGAGGAAGGATGGGAAATATGGAGCTTTTCTATTTTTAATAGAGCAGGCGTATTATTGATCTCCTGTGATATGATCCAGATTCTCCCGCGTTCGTTGGAGGAGCGAGATGCTGTGTTGGCAATTCTCTATGACTCCACCATCCCTCTTTATCGGTCGTGACGCAACCCTGCCCTATTCAGGAGAGAACATATGAAAACCAACCATCACAGTGAAACCGATCAGCGGTCAGGCACGCCCGATGACCTCTCCTATACCGTTGAAGACCGTAAACAAGCCGAGGCATTGCTTGCCGGAGAAAATCGCCTGCTCGAGATGCTTGCCACCGGATGTACGCTCTCAGAAATCCTTGATGCCTTGTGCCGACTCATTGAAAATATTGCGAGCGGATCTCTCTGTGGAATTGTGCTGGTCGATCCCATCAGCAATCGACTGAAGCACGGCGCCGCGCCCAGTCTTCCCCTCAGCTACAACGAGTCGATCCATGGCAGACCCGTGAATCAGTATTCGGGCCCCTGCGCCATGGCTGCATTTCTCAAAGAACAAGTGATTGCTGCAGATGTCGCGTCGGACACACGATGGGACACCTATGAATGGCGGACGCTGGCAATGGCGCATGGACTGCGGGCTTGTTGGTCCACTCCGATACGGTCATCCGATGAAAACGTATTGGGCACCTTCGCGATTTACTCGCGCGAACCAGGTAGCCCTAGTGCGTACCATCAACACCTCATCGGACAGATCACGCATCTGGCGACGGTCGCTATTGAGCATAAGCATAGGGAGGAGAAGCTCCGCCAAGATGAACGGGAGCTGCGACGCATCACCGACGCCATCGATCAACGCATTGCCGTTCACGGACCCGATGGAAACATTCTCTATGTGAATCGAACAATGCGGGAATATAGCGGTCTGGGCATAGACGACATCATGGCGGATGACTTTCGTGCACGACTCATCCATCCCGATGATGTGGAACGATCACAGGGCGAGCGCCAGCAGGGGCTCGCACGCGGAGTTCCGTTCGAACTTGAGCTACGAGCGCGCCGTAAGGATGGGCAGTACCGATGGTTTCTGATCCGCTATAACCCATTTCGGGACGAAGAGGGGCAGATCATTCGCTGGTACTCGACCGGTACCGACATCGACGATCGCAAACGGGACGAAGAGAGGACGCAAAAAGAAAACTTTGCGTTGCGCGAAGAGATCGACCAGTCTTCGATGTTTGAAGAAATCGTCGGCTCGTCTGACGTCATCCGCAACATATTGAAGCAAGTCGCCAAAGTGGCGCCGTCTGATTCCACGGTGCTGATTCTGGGTGAGACTGGGACGGGCAAGGAGTTGATCGCACGGGCCATTCACAAGCGCTCGAAACGGTCGTCCCGGGCGTTTATTACCGTCAATTGTGCGGCAATCCCCGCGTCGCTCATTGCCTCTGAACTCTTCGGACACGAGAAAGGCGCGTTTACGGGGGCGATGCAACGGCGCCTCGGGCGATTTGAACTCGCCGATGGCGGGACGCTCTTCCTTGACGAAATCGGGGACCTACCGACTGAAACCCAAATCGCTTTGCTGAGAGTGCTCCAAGAGGGAGAAATTGAACGGGTCGGCGGCAGCCAATCGGTTTCCGTCAATGTGCGCGTGCTGGCCGCCACGAATCGCGATCTAAAGGCAGCCATGGCAGCAGGCACCTTTCGCCAGGATCTCTTTTACAGGCTGAATGTCTTTCCAATCCAGGTCCCCCCGTTACGCGAACGGATAGACGACATCCCGTTACTCGTCACCTACCTGATTGAACGCTATGCGAAGAAGGCCGGGAAAAAAATCAAGAATATACAGAAAGAGACCTTGGAGCTGTTTCAGGCCTACGACTGGCCCGGCAACATTCGCGAACTCCAGAATGTCATCCAGCGAGCGATCGTGCTGTGTGAGAGCGAAACATTTTCTGTCGACGAGACCTGGCTGAAACGGGAAAAACACCGACTGTCAGGGTCTGTGATTCCCCTAGGCGCCACACTTGCCGAGCATGAAAAGGACATCATTGAAGCGGCATTGGCGGATTGCGGAGGCCAGGTCGCGGGCCCGACTGGCGCCGCCGCCAAGCTCGGACTCCCGAGACAGACACTTGAGTCGAAAATCACGGCTCTAGGAATTAACAAGCATCGCTTCAAGGCTCGACAAGCCGACTACGCACGATAAAGATACCGAACCCTGGTTGCACGCCAACCCTCAGTGCCGGTCTCTCGTGAATCATTCCTTCCGGGGTAGACTGTTTTTCTGACTTTACTCCTTCTCTACCGCCTTCCACCCAATCGGTCCGTGTAATTCACGCATCTCCGGATACCTCTGCCTCGTTTGCCGATCATTCAGCAATTGCTGAAATTTCGGCAGACTTTTCCACACTAATCGCAAGCATGTCGCAGGCTTACGATTGGTCTCTTCGTTGCATTCTTTGTTGCCATCCAGGTTGCAGAGGTCGCAGATGACAATAAAATTTGAAAAAGAAACCCGCCGTCTCAAGACGATGATTTGTCTAAGCGGGCGGTTGCAAGCGAAACATCTGGAGGAATTGAAGACGCAAATGGAGGGCGCTCGGTCGCGGGTTGCTCTGGACCTCGACGGAGTGACGCTCGTGGATGTCGAGATCATTCGATTTCTGAACGCCTGTGAAAAAGGTGGCGTCGAGCTCCTCAACTGCTGGCCGTACATACGAGAGTGGATGATCCGTGAGAACGGCAGGGAAGGATAAGAGGATGGGCTCCCATGTCATATTTGAAATGGAGGTCACACCATGAAGCACATCATATTCATTATTATTGGCGCCGTCACTGTCCTGTGTCTGGTGTTGGCAACCGGTTACTTCCAACCGTAGCCGTTAGGAGAGCACGTACCGATTAAAGCCGAATGCGGTCGTGACAGAGAAAGGAACAACTCGCGATGCCCGTGAATAAAAAAATCTCCTTTTCGGTCCTGTGCGCCTTTCTCACGATGGGGGCCGTCTTGTTCGTGCTCAATTTCATCACGCCCATGCAGATGCCTGACGAGCTTCCGTATAGCGAATTCAAGACGCTCCTGGCGACCGGCAACGTGGCGGAGGTCACGGTCACACGTCAGTCATTGCTCGGGAAACTGAAGCCGGGAGAGAGATCCAAAGAGCCGACGCTGTTCACGACTGTCCGGGTTGAAGATCCAGATTTAGTCAAGGAACTCAATGCGCGCAACGTCAAATTCACCGGCATGATTGAGAGTACGTTCTTGCGAGATATCATGTGGTGGGTCATTCCTGCGCTGATCTTTGGCGGTATCTGGTTCTTTGTGATTCGGCGCCTCGGTCAGGGGCTTGGACAGGGTCAAAAAGGGTTCATGACCGTGGGGAAGTCGAAAGCGAAGATCTACGCGGAGAAGGATACGAAAGTGACGTTCACGGATGTAGCCGGCGTAGATGAGGCGAAGGAAGAACTGCGCGAAGTGATCGAGTTTCTGAAGACACCGGAACGGTTCACGCGTCTCGGAGGAAAGATTCCGAAAGGGATCTTACTCGTCGGCCCACCTGGAACCGGCAAGACGCTCTTGGCTCGTGCTGTGGCCGGAGAGGCAGGCGTGACATTTTTCAGCATCAGCGGGTCCGAGTTTGTGGAAATGTTCGTGGGAGTGGGGGCCTCCCGCGTGCGGGATCTGTTCGAGCAGGCGAAGGTCAAAGCGCCTTGTATTATCTTCATCGATGAACTGGATGCGTTGGGGAAAGCCCGTGGGGCGGGACCCATGGCGCATGAGGAACGTGAGCAGACCTTGAATCAATTGCTGGTCGAGATGGACGGCTTCGATCCCCGCATCGCCATCATTCTCATGGCGGCAACCAATCGGCCTGAAATCCTGGACCCCGCGCTGTTACGACCAGGCCGGTTCGACAGACAAGTCTTGGTCGATCGCCCGGATAAGATCGGTCGCCTGGCCATCTTGCGCGTCCATGCGAAGCCGGTGACGTTGGGTCCCGATGCAGACCTCGAGGTGATCGCCGCGATGACCCCCGGTTTCTCCGGCGCTGATCTCGCCAATATCATCAATGAAGCGACGCTCTTGGCCGTGCGTCGGGATAAGGAACAGGTGGGCATCTCGGAATTACAGGAAGCGGTGGAGCGAGTCGTCGCCGGATTGGAAAAGAAGAACCGGATGCTCAACAAGATGGAGAAGGAACGAGTCGCCCACCATGAAGTGGGCCACGCCTTGGTGGCGCTGTCGTTTCCAGGGGCAGACCCGATCCAGAAAATCTCCATCATCCCCCGAGGGATTGCCGCGTTGGGCTATACCCTTCAACTCCCGACGGAGGATCGCTTTCTGATGGCCAAGACGGAGCTGGAGAACAAGATTGCCGTCCTCCTCGGAGGGCGAAGTGCGGAAGAATTGATCTTCGGCGAGGCCTCCACAGGGGCGCAGAACGACCTGGTCAGGGCCACGGACATTGCCAAGAGCATGGTCAAATCCTACGGAATGAGCGAGAAACTCGGCACCGTGACCCTTGATCGTGAACGCCAACCTCTCATCATGCAGATTCAGGCGCCTCAGGAGAAAGGCGACTACTCGGAGGAGACCGCCCGCGAGATCGACTGTGAAGTGCGCCGTATCATTGATGAGCAATACGATCGCGTGAGATGGCTCTTAGCTGAAAAGAAGCGCGCACTTATAGAAGGCGCACAAGTCCTGCTCGAACGCGAGGTGATCAGCGGCAGTGAGCTTAAAGCCATCATGGACAATCATTGAGGTGCAGACGCAAGACCCCATCAAGGAAGGAGGTCTGTATGTGGTGCGCACGCTGTGGAGGATTGATGGTGTTTGAGGAGTTTGAAGACTTTGTGCTCGGGTCGGGTGGCGACGGATTTTGGGGACGGCGTTGCATCAACTGCGGGGCGATTGTCGATCCCGTGATTGCTGCACATCGCTGCCTCACATCGCAGGCAGCAGCGGCTCATCCGGCATTGACAACCGTGTAAGAAAGCTTCCTTCATGCACACTTTATGTATGGAGAATTGGAGACGCCGCGACTCTCACGGCGTCTCCCGCTGAGGTAGATAGGCTCCTCTCTACACCCCGGAGGGGCCTGTCTCCTCAGTGAGTAACAAAAACGGATGACCAGAGTGAAAGAATGGACTGTCGCAGTGATGGGGAGAACAGCATGAACCAGAACGTCACACGGTCCCACAACAGGAGGGTCCGGCACATGAATAGGCACATGACACGAGTCAGTTGTATGGCGCTCCTCCTTGTTGCCGCACTGTACCCCGGCGTAGCCGCGGCACATGAAGGAGCAGATTTGGAAGTCGATCCTTGCGTGCGCTGGGTCGGTGAGAGTGCGATACATCTCAGCTCCTATCAGCCGCAATATGAGCTGAGATCTCAGTACTGCACGGATATTCCCAAAACAGGCAAAACCTTCCTGGTGGTGGATCTCGTGGACCCGGCACTGCGTAGTGTGCCGGTCGGTATGCGGATCGTAAAGGGAAGCGGGAGTAATGAGGCAGAAGCACAGACGGTGGCAGACTGGCGTCCGAGTCACCATCCGACCGGAGTCGTCAGTGGCGAAACCAACCTGGATGAGGGTCTCTACAGAGTCATTATTACGGCAGAGGGACAGAAGCCATTGCGCTATCAATATCTCTTGCGAGTCCAGATGATTGATTATCAGAAGTTGGTGAGTTCCGTGGTGGTGCCACTGCTCGGCGTGCTGCTCATGGCCTGGCTCGGGTACAAGCTCCTACGATCGAAGTGGCTGCGGAATCGGTGGGCTGTTCTCCGTTCGTAGGAAGCCAGCCGTTCCGATCCATGACCAGATCGTTCACAATTCCAGAGGGAGGGCTGACAATGTCTGTACAATTTCTAAAATCTGCGGGCCTGAGCGTCATGACATCGCTAACCGATACGCCTTCAGAAAAAAAGCGCGGGATTCCATGGTATGTCTATTTCGGAGGATCGGCTGTCTATACCGCTCTTGGAGGATGGCTCGCCTCGGAGTCGTCTCCTCTGGCAATTATTTGCATCATTAGTGCGCCGATCGGGTTTTTCTATGCCTGGAGAGCCTGGAAACAGGAGAAACGAGGCAAGGGGTAACATCTAACCCCTGTGCGACAGCGAGCCCGACTATGGCGCGACGGAAACAATCCACGCACCGCATATGTCCGGTTGCTGAGCTGAGACCGCTAGAGAGCACTGGTACGAAACAAGACGGCCAAATGGCCGACTGCTGCGTCGAGCACAGCGATAAGCACGAGGAGGAGGTCTGATGGCATCATGATGGATACACTTGTCGACCGTCGGATAAACAACAATGCGGGTCTTTTATCGTTCCCTGCTCCGACCTATGCGCAAGCTCGCTGTTTCTTCGGCAGCCTGGTGCACGCCATGTATCGACTGGATGTGGTCGGCGCCGATCGCCTCCCCCTCACCGGGCCTGTAGTCATCGCACCGAATCATGACTCGGTGCTCGACGGAATCATCCTAAGGGCGGCGATCTCACGAGAGTTGCGTTTCCTCGCAAAGGCGGAACTCTGGCAATCCCGACTGCTTGGGTGGGTGCTCGACGGTCTCGATGCGGTCGGGATTAAGCGTGGCTGCGGCGACCACCTCGCTCTCGCTCAGATGCGGCAGGCGCTCGAAGCAGGACAGGCCGTCGCAATTTTCCCACAAGGCGCCATCTACGGCGACCGTGTGTGGCACCGGGGTGCCGCACGCATGGCAATTGCGACAGGTGCGCCGCTTGTGCCGATCCGCCTCATCGGCACAGCACAGGCCCTCTCGCGGGGCAGAATCGGCTTCCCACGGTTACGGGTTATCATCGGTGAACCGATCACAGTCGCGCGGGCGCCGGAAGAGCCGGTTGCGGCGACGAAGCTGACCGAGCGGTTACGTACCGCAGTCGAATCGCTGGCTTAGTTGGCTTCTATCCCCTAGTCTCGAAGAGACGTGCCAAGATGAGGATATGATGTTTGTGAAAACCCTAGCTCAGACCAAAATGTGGGGGTTTTGGCAATATATGTTTGATTTCTGCAACGAGAGTTTTTCCTGCGTGCTCGGCTCGTTAACGGCTATACTCCTGGTTTTTTTGGCTATCGTATTGGGCTTGGGTACTATGATGACGCGCCTCAATAGAAGAGAATAGACATAATCTTCCGACTGCTTCGTAATCGATTCCCCATGACGTGGCATCAGACCGGGCGAGGCCATCTAATTTTCTTCACCTCCTTTCAAGGGAGCGGCCAGATTGTCGTTCACTGCGCGCGTCGAACGAGCACATTCTGATCGTGCGCGTTCCGCGAGCAAGAAGGACGATCTGACCACTCCCTTTTCTTCAACCATCACGAACAGATCGTAACGGCGACCGGCGAGAGAAAGGACGCCCCTCGCTTCTTCGACTCGAATGCTGTCTGTTTCTATCCGCTCTCGCTCGTCCTCGTGCACGACGACGACGACCTCTCAAGACTTCCTCTACATGACCGATAGCACCCTCGCCTCCTCACAGGATCAATCACGACGAGGGCTGGATGTCCCGCTGGTCGCCATCGACACAAACAGCCACCTGCCTGGCGACGTTCTTCTTACTGTTTTCTCTCACGATTGAAGAGCACGTCTACAGCGCCCCGCGTGAGGAATTGATTCCCATCTTGGGTGTGACCACCGGCCAGAACCCACTCGGCACGGTCTCCTATGTAAAGGTGTCGTTCGAGAAGCGGCAAGATCAAGCAGGCCTGATGCTGCGCTTCCACGCAACACCTGGCCGATTCTCACGCATGGCCCAGACGTCGATCGAACAGGCCATCAGACGGAGCGCGCGATCTCTCGGAATCGCCACCGACTCCTGGACGATCGAGCTTTCAGTTCCCTACGAAGGCATGACGGTCTACGGGGACAGTATGTCGGCGATGGTGAGCCTCAGTGTCGCAGCGATGGCACAAGGGAAGACCCTGTCGCCCGGCCACGTCCTGACAGGCACCGTGACTCCTGATGGGGAGATCGGTCCTGTCGGATCTGTCCCGTTAAAAGTACAGGCGGCGAGGGCGGCACAACTTCGTCGGGTCGTCGTCTCCGGACAGACGCCCGCTGCGGAGAGTACAGGATATCTTCCGGCCTCGATCCAGGTATCCCCGGTGCAATCAGTGCCAGAAGCGTTGGATGCCCTCATCGGTTCTTCGCCCACGAAATCTGCTATACGCGAAGGCGAGCCACGGTAACTCCATCGCCGCCTTCTGCGCGATCCCCCGCACGGAACTCTGCCACGTAGGGCGAGTCCTTCAAGTAGTCTCGCAACGACGATTTGAGTTTCCCTGTGCCGTGGCCATGGATGATGCGCAGAAACGGCGCCGCGGCCAGCGTGGCACGATCCAAGGCCGCCACCACATCGTCCAACGCCTCGTCCGCCGCCTTCCCTCGAACATCCACGACCGTTTGTTCATCGAGATTCATCCCACCGCCTGACGAGACCCGGCGAGGACTCGATGAGACTGGCGGTGGCGCTGCCTGCCCTCGCGCAAGGCCAATGAGATTCGCCACCGTGGCGAGCACCTCCCCCTCTCCGACCTTTACCTTTACGCGTTTCTTCCCATGTGGCAATTCGAGCAATGTGCCTGTCATGCCAAGCCCACTGATCTCAACCCGATCTCCCACCCCCAACTGCTCAAGTGGGATCGGCGTGCCGGGTTGGGTCAATTCGGCTTTCGTCTGCGCCTCAAGTTCAAACAACCGCTGCTTCGCCGCTTTGGCCTTGATCAACTTCTGCTCGCCTTTGACGGCGTCGACCGTGGCTTGCACTTCAGCCCGCGCACGGTTGAACTGTTCACTGAGTTTTCGTTTGAGACCCTTTTGCGCTTCCCGCTCAGTCTCTTCCAGATGAGCCAACTGCGCCTTCGCTCGTAGTTCTGCCTGTTCCGCCTCATGTCTGGCTTCGACAGCGCGAGTCAGATCGTCGGTCAACTGCCGCTGTGTGGCTTGCAGATCGTGCATCATCGTTTCCATAACCCGCTCATCTTTATGCAGCTTCGACCTTGCCTCATCGATCAAGGCCCGGTCCATCCCCAGCCGACCGGCGATCTCAAGCGCGGACGATCCGCCTGGCACCCCCATGAAAAGCCGATAGGTAGGCGACAGCGTCGCCACATCGAACTCAACGGCGGCATTGGCGAAGCCCGGCATCGTATGGGCCAACGCCTTCAGAGAACCGTAATGCGTGGTCGCAACAACTTTCATCCCCAGCGCAGCCAGCCGGCAGAGCAAGGCCTCTGCTAGGGCCGCTCCTTCTGTCGGATCGGTCGAGGTGACCGGTTCATCGAGCAGAACCAACCATTGCCGCAGGGCGCCATCTCTGTCGCTTCTGCGCTGACGATCCGTTTCATCGAGCAATTGGATCATCTGGGTCATGTGCGCTGAAAAACTGGACAGGTCGCGGGCCAAGTCCTGAGCATCACCGATATCGGCATAGACATCGGAAAAGATCGCCATCTCGGATTCGGCATCACAAGGCAGATGCAATCCGGCTCGGACCATCAAGGCAAACAGCCCAACGATCTTGAGAGTCACGGTCTTTCCGCCTGTATTGGGACCGGAGATGACAAGCACCTGGGTCGATTCATCCAGAAGAATATCGTTGGCGACCACCTGCTCTTTCGACAACACGAGCAGAGGATGCCTGGCATGCCGCAGCCGCACTCGGCCTTGGTCGTTGAGTACGACCGGGTGCGCCTTGAGTTGGCGGCCAAACGATGCCCGAGCCGAAATACCGTCAAGCGCAGCAAGTGCGTCGAGCCCTGCCATTACCGCCTCGGATTGCGCGGCGACACAAGCGGACAACTCCCGGAGGATGCGGCGCACTTCCCGTTCGATTTCAAGATCCACCACCTTAATCGAATTGTTCAACTCGACCAACTCGCGCGGCTCGATAAACACCGTCGCTCCGCTAGCCGACACGTCATGGACGACCCCCTGAACTCTTCCACGCATATCGGCTTTCACCGGAATAACATACCGGCCTTCGCGTTGCGCGAAGTACTGTTCTTGAAGGATATCTTCATAGCGACGCGAGTGGAGCATCTGATTGACTTGATCGCGCATCTGCTGTTTCAACCCCTGTGCCTGATGCGTCAATCGCCGCAAATCCGGAGTCGCCGATTCCTTGATCGAGCCGTCGGGGTGGATCGCCCCATCCAACGCGGTCTTCACCGGACGTACTTGTCCAACCGATAATAAGGGATATGCCGCGGATACGAGCGCAGGCGCGTCTGATCGATGCCGCTCCACGAAATGGCTGCTCTCCTCCAACAATTCCAGCACCATCGCGCAATCCCGGAGTTCGTGGACTTCCAACACCGCCCCTTTCGCCGCCCGAGCGAGCGGATCGCGAATATCCGGAAAAGCCAACGTCGGCGAGGCTTCGCCGGATGCTTGGAGCTGCCCCATCTCCGTCGTTTCCTGTTGGCGCCGTTGCGCATCAGGTAGATCGTTCGCCAGTTCGAGGGCACGACAGCCTGCCGCTCCCATCGTCGATCGGGCGTGCCCGGCAAGGGCATCGAGCAGACTTGGCCACTCCAGTACCTGCGTGGTCTGTTCGAAGAGATTCACTGCCACCTCATGGGAAACCCTCTCACGATAGAGTGGACGAACTCTAACGAACCAAACGACAGAGACGCAAGGCAGAGGTCTACGAACTTCAGACCAATCCTATCGACATCCGGTGCGGGCAATGGGGAAAACTCCTGTGATCCGGCGCGGGGTTACTACGTTAGTATGGCTTGACATGGCCCAGGAGCATCGATACTATTCGGCCTCATTCTGGCCGGTAGATCGAACCGGCCAATTTTTTCTTGAAGGGTCATTCATCATGGCTATTCGGATCGGTATCAATGGATTTGGACGGATCGGACGGAACGTCCTGCGGGCATCGCTCGGCGATCCCGACCTTCACATTGTCGCAGTCAACGACCTCACAGATGCGAAGACGCTCGCCTATCTCCTAAAGTACGACTCTGTACACGGGACGTTACAAGGAACCGTCGAGGCCAAAGGAGACGAAATCTTCATCGACGGCAAACCCATCAAGGTGCTCGCGATGAAGGACCCCAAGGAGCTTCCCTGGAAACAGCTGGGCGTCGACATCGTCATCGAATCGACCGGGCGGTTTACCGATCGTGATGGCGCGGGAAAACACATCGCTGCCGGAGCTAAGCACGTCATTATTTCCGCGCCGGCGAAGGATCCGGATGTCACCATCGTCCTGGGCGTCAACGACGCAGCCTACGATCCGAAATCGCACCACATCATTTCCAACGCCTCCTGCACGACCAATTGTCTGGCCCCCGTGGCAAAAGTTCTGTTGGACAATTTCGGCATCAAGCACGGTGTCATGACCACGATCCATTCCTACACCAACGACCAACAATTGCTCGATCTGCCCCACAAAGACCTGCGGCGTGGGCGTGCGGCAGGCATGTCGATGATCCCGACAAGCACCGGCGCGGCAAAGGCTCTGCATCTCGTGCTGCCACAGCTCAAAGGCAAGATCGACGGCCTCGCCATCCGCGTTCCTACTCCCAATGTCTCGCTGGTGGATCTGACTGTCGAAACCGAAAAGGACGTTGACGTTGCCTCAGTCAACGCCGCCTTCAAAAAAGCGGCGAACGGTCCGATGAAAAATATTCTGCTCTATTCTGAAGACCCGATCGTCTCGATCGACCAAAAGGGAGACTCTCATTCGGCCACGTTCGATGCCCCACTCACCATGGCCATCGACAAGCGGCTCGTCAAGGTCACAGCCTGGTACGACAACGAGTGGGGCTATTCATGCCGCGTGCGTGATTTGATCAAGGTTATCGCGGCTAAATCGTCAGGACGCTGAGTAGCCACTGAGGGCTACCGACCATAGCCCAATTCTGTTCGACGCTGACTCCAACCCGCGAAAAACAGGCTAGATGGAGCCGCAATGAATTTCCACAAGCAAACGATCGACGACGTCGTACTGCGCGACAAGCGCGTCATCATCCGAGCCGACTTCAACGTCCCATTGGACGACTCGCACCAAATCACCGACGACACCCGCATTCGCTCGACTCTGCCGACGATCAATCGAGCCATCGACGACGGCGCCAAAGTGATCCTCTGTTCCCACCTTGGCCGGCCAAACGGAAAGGTCGATCCTAATTACAGTCTGGCCCCTGTGGCAAAACGCCTGGGACGACTCATGGGCAAAGAGATCCTGTTTGCGCCCGATTGCATCGGCTCAGCGGTGGAAGAGCAAGTCGCCAAACTGAAGCCAGGCGATGTCCTGCTCCTTGAAAACCTCCGATTCCATAAGGGAGAAGAAAAAAACGACGACGCCTTTTCAAAAGCCTTGGCGTCCCTCGGCGATGTCTATATCAATGACGCATTTGGCGCGGCGCACCGGGCTCATGCCTCCACCGTCGGCATCACCAAATTCATTCCCTCCTCTGCCGCAGGCTTCCTCCTCAAGAAAGAAATCGAATACCTCGAAGGCGCCGTCGAAAACCCCGTCCGGCCCTTTGTCGCCATTCTTGGCGGAGCGAAAGTGTCCGGAAAGATCGGCGTCATCGAGAATTTGGGCAAGCGCGTCGACAAAGTCATTATCGGCGGCGGCATGGCCTTTACCTTCTTAAAGGCGAAGGGAATGGAAATCGGCAACTCTCTGGTCGAAAACGACATGTTGGACTTCGCCAAAGGCATCGAGGAGCATGCCCTCTCCCGTGGCGTGAAATTCTACCTGCCGGTCGATTGCGTCGTGGCAGCCAGCCGCGAGTTAGGGGCCGAAACGAAGATCGTCCCGGTCCAGGAGATTCCGATAGGGTGGTATGCCCTCGACATTGGCCCGGCGTCCGTAAAACTCTTCAACGAAGCCGTCCAGAACGCAAAGACCATTCTGTGGAACGGACCGATGGGTGTCTTCGAAGTCGATGCCTATGCGCGAGGCACGCTCGCCATGGCTCACGCGGTGGCCAATGCCTATGCCCTGACGATCGTCGGCGGCGGCGAAACGGCCTTGGCTGTGCATCGAGCCGGCGAATCGGACAATATGTCGTTTATTTCAACCGGCGGCGGCGCCGCGCTGGAGTTGCTTGAAGGCAAACAATCCCCGGGCTTGACCGCCCTCCCGGATCGAATCACGTAATCGCGCTCGTTTTGAGTCTATCTCCCTCTATCACCTTCGAGTATCGAGACACCTGTGCGCAGACCCCTCATCGTCGGCAACTGGAAGATGAATAAGACGGCCTCTGAGGCTGTCACCTTCATTCGCGATCTCCGCGAACGAGTGCCTGCATCGCCTCACACCGACGTAGTGATCGCGCCGCCCTTTACGGCTCTCGAATCGGCCCGCAATGCCTTAGGCCCCTCCCCCTGGATCAGTCTCGGCGCTCAGGACCTGCACTGGGAAGAACAGGGAGCCTTCACCGGGGAAATCTCCGCTCCCATGTTGCTCGATCTTGGCTGCCGCTATGTGATCGTCGGCCACTCTGAACGTCGCACGCTATTCGGCGAACAAGACGAGGCGATTCAGAAGAAAGTCCAAGCGGCGCTGAAGCACGGGCTCTCTCCGATCCTGTGTGTGGGAGAATCGCTGACGGATCGCGAGGCTGGCCACACGGAATCGGTTGTGACAGCTCAGATCAGCATCAGTCTGACAGGATTAACCAGAGGAGATTTGGCGAACGTCACGATCGCCTATGAACCCGTCTGGGCCATCGGCACAGGCCGAGCCGCCACAACAGAGCAAGCCATGGCCGTGCATCGCTCGATTCGGTTATTCGTGGAGGCTGGATGGAATAGTGCAACAGCGTCGTCTATCAGAATTCTATACGGTGGAAGCGTCACCCCCCAGAACGTTGAATCGCTCCTCGCTTCCGACGCAATCGATGGGGCATTGGTCGGTGGGGCTTGTCTCAACCCCGATTCGTTTGCTACAATTCTCCGCCTTGCTCAAATACCGCGAGCTTAACTGATCGGAGTGCCATGTATATCGTCCTCATCATCATTCACGTGACAGTCTGTTTTCTCATGATCGGCGCGATCCTCCTGCAGGCAGGGAAAGGCGCTGAAATTGGCGCGTCGTTCGGAGGTTCCAGCCAGACTGTCTTTGGAAGTCGCGGCCCCGCAAATTTCTTGAGCAAGTTCACCGTTGTCGTCGCAGCCATCTTCATGCTGACGTCACTCAGCCTGGCTATGCTCGCTAAAGAACGGACATTTTCTTCCACCGTCATCGACCTCAATAAAAAAGAGTCTTCCCAGCCTGCCCCCGATAGCACACCCGCTACCCCAGCGGCCCCAGCCGCTGAGAGCCACAGTTCAAGCGACTCTTCATCCGGCAAACACTAGCGGACCGTTGAACAGTCTGCTCCGGTCGTTCGTCGTGTGAGCAAGACTTGTACGTCTTGCTCCATGACAGGAACCTCTTCACAGATACTGAAACATCGCATAGAGAATAGACGGATACGGGCTGAGATTTCAGCCGTTTACTAAATTCTGGTGAGCCATGACTCGTGGGAAGAATCCTCCCCACGCACAATGGAAAAAAAGGCTTTCTGCAGAGACTGAGTAATCGGACCTGGCTTGCCGGTTCCGATGCAGCGATTGTCGATCTCCCGCACCGGCGTCAACTCGGCAGCGGTCCCGGTCACGAACACTTCGTCGGCGATGTACATGTCATCGCGTGTGAAACGCTCCTCCAACACAGGAATATGTCGTTCCCGCGCCAACTCGATAACGGAGCTTCTGGTGATGCCATCGAGGATCGAGGTGAGCGGGGTGGTCTTGATCTGCCCTTTCCGCACAATGAAGATGTTCTCCCCCGTCCCCTCAGACACATATCCCTCGGTATCGAGCAAAATGGCTTCATCGTACCCGTCCAATTTCGCTTCCCGCTTCGCAAGAATCGAATTCACGTAGTAGCCGGAAATTTTTCCTCTCGTCATCGAAACGTTGACGTGATGGCGCGTGTATGAAGACACGCGAGCTCGCATCCCATTCGCCAATGCGTCGTCTCCGAGATAGGCGCCCCATGTCCAGGCAGCGATGGCCAACTTAATTGGATTGTCGCCGGGATAGACTCCCATCGCTCCATGTCCAATATAGACGAGTGGGCGAATATAACAGGCCTCCAACTTATTCACCCTGACTGTCTCGACGATGGCCTCTGCAACCTGCTTCTTATCGAAGGGCATCTGCATCATGCCGATATGGGCGGAATCGAAAAGCCGATCGACATGATCTCGTAGTCGAAAAATTGCGGAGCCGGACGTTCCATTGTAACAACGAATCCCCTCAAACGCAGCCAGTCCGTAATGGAGGGAATGGGTCATCACATGGACCTGCGCATCCGCCCAATCGACGAATGAGCCGTCCATCCAAATTTTTCCTTGTTGCTCAAGCATAGAAACTCAGGCGAGTATCATGTCAATCGTCGAACGAATTCGGAATATAACAGCGGGTTGGAAGAAGCGTCAAGCAAACGGCATGAACGGCTGACAAGAAGGAACGGCAGGCACGATCAGTTCGACGACTGAGAGGTACGGAGCTGCTGGGTCAATGCGTCGGTAATGTGTTTCTTCGCTACGGGACTGAGGCGAATAAAATCCAGGCCGAAATCATGTCCATCGACCCACCGAACCGTTGCCTGTTCAATATCGATGGTCGGGCCGTCATCTGAAAGCGTAAGGCGCAATGCCAACTCAAGACCTGGTTCTACCTCATGTTCACCTTGAACACGCATGCCGGTTTGAGACAGATTGCTCACGACACCCTTCCCCACACATTTCCCGCTGAGGTAATACAGAACACGCTGAATGGGCATGCGACGATAAGGGCGCAACACGAACCGAGTATTTTTCGGCTTGGAACGAGGCTTCGATTCATTAGCCATAACGATCTCCGATTCTCGAACCTACTAAACATACGAAGCATAGCATACGTCCGAAGATCGGGACGGGGTCGCTCACGAAGCAAGCCACGCTGCCCACAGGCACGTTTCCCAACCGACCCAAGCCCATCCATGGTGAAATATCACGTGGCGTCAGGACTTCACCTTGACAGGCTTCAATTTTCTATGCTACACAGTCATCTTCTGTAATGGAGACAGGGGCTTATGTACGCAATCATTGAGACGGGCGGCAAGCAGTATCGGGTCGAAACTGGGGCGTTGCTCCAAGTCGAGTCCCTTCCCGGCGAAGTCGGGGGGACAATCGAACTCAATCATGTTCGGTTGGTGCACGGCGACAAAGGCCTAGCAGTCGGACAACCGTTGGTCAACGGAGCCAGCGTCAAAGCCGAAATCGTGAGCCAAGGCCGAACCCGCTCTATCACCATCTTCAAGAAACAGCGGCGCAAGAATTATCGGCGAACCAATGGCCATCGCCAAGGTTTCACCAAATTGCGAATCACCGGAATCGAAACAGCTTAACGGGGACCAGCCATGGCAACAAATAAAGGCGGCGGATCGACAAGAAATGGGCGCGACAGCAATCCGCAATATCTTGGGGTCAAAGCGTACGGCGGAGAGACCGTCACGGCAGGATCGATCCTGGTCCGCCAGCGAGGGACGAAGTTCTTTCCCGGTTTCAACGTGGGCCTCGGCAAAGACCACACCCTCTTCGCCCGCATCACCGGGACCGTGAAGTTCGAACGCGGCAGAGGGCGGCAGAAGATCAGTGTCTACTCCGCGCCTTCGATCTCATAGCACATTCTTTCTATCCTTCTCGTCACAGGGTCGTTACCGCGAGTTCTCCCGGCCTGCATAGGGGTGCAACGGGATGTTTTCCGCCTGTCATGCCCAGGCAGTCCTCACGTTGAAACGGTGCGCCGATGTTTGTCGATGAAGTCCGTATCCATATCACAGCCGGACGCGGCGGCGACGGTTCATGCAGCTTTCGTCGTGAAAAATTCGTCCCGCGCGGCGGGCCTGACGGTGGCGACGGCGGCCACGGCGGCGATGTCGTCTTCGAAGCATCGCCGCGCATGACGACGCTCCTCGACCTCCGATACCAGAAACACTACGAAGCAGAAGTCGGCCGTCAAGGTGGCGCTGCCAACTGCTCCGGAAGAACCGGGGAGGATGTGGTGGTGGCCCTTCCGGTCGGCACCGTCATCTTCGATGATCAGACCGATGAACTGTTGGCCGACCTAGTTGCTCCAGGACAGCGATTTGTCGGAGCGCACGGAGGCCGTGGAGGGAGAGGCAATAACCATTTCGCCACGTCGACCAACCGCACGCCCACAGAGTTTGAAACGGGCACGGAAGGCGAAGAACGGTCCCTCCGGCTTGAGCTGAAACTACTGGCTGACGTCGGGCTTGTGGGGTTCCCCAATGCCGGAAAATCGACGCTGATTGCCTCAATTTCAGCCGCACGCCCAAAAATCGCCGATTACCCCTTCACCACACTCACCCCGAATCTGGGGATCGTTCGTTGGGGAGAACAGGGAAGTTTTGCCGTCGCAGACATTCCGGGAATCATCGAAGGCGCGCACGAAGGGAAGGGGTTGGGATTCCAATTTCTGCGGCATATCGAACGCACGTCGTTTTTGCTCTACATGATCGACGTCTCAGAATGGGCTGCCGATGAGCCCGTCAACACCTTCAAGATCTTGCGTCAGGAGTTGGCCTCCTATGATGAGCCGATCGCCACACGCCCTTTCGCGGTGGTCGCCACAAAAATCGACGTGGCCGGAGACGGAGCCAGACTACGAGACCTGCAGAAATACTGCGCGCGGCATCGTTATACGTATCTCCCGATTTCTGCCGCCACAAGAGAAGGACTAACGGAGCTCGTCACCTATGTCGGCCGACAGGTGGCCCAACTTCGAGCCACGCCATGCGAGACGAACTCTTAAAACAAGCCACCCGCGTCGTGATTAAAATCGGGAGTAGTCTCGTCGCGTCACGAGACACAGGCCTGTGCCCGGAGCAAATCGATCGGCTCGCGGATGAAATTGTAGCCATCCAGGCGAGTGGACGTGAAGTCTTGATCGTTTCCTCCGGCGCGATCGTCTCCGGCATCAAGAAGTTGGGGTTAAAAGAATATCCCAAGAGTCTCCCGGTGAAGCAAGCGGCTGCGGCAGTGGGCCAAAGCCGACTCATGTGGGCGTACGAAAAATCCTTCGAGCGGCTCGGCGTCAAGGTCGCACAAGTTCTCTTGACCCATCACGACCTTGCCGACCGAAGACGGTTTCTTAATGCACGCCACACCCTGAGCGCGCTGATCGGATTCGGCGTGATCCCTATCATCAATGAAAACGATACGGTCGCCGTTGATGAAATTCGCGTCGGCGACAACGATACCTTGGCTGCGGAGGTCGCTCACCTGATCGATGCGGACCTGCTGATCATCCTTTCGGATATCGACGGCCTGTTTACCGAAGACCCGCGCAAGAACACCGCAGCCACGCTGATTCCGTTGATTCCAGACATTACCGATGAAATAGAGCAACGGGCCGGCGCCTCCAGCACGTTCGAAGGAACTGGGGGTATGGCCACGAAAATCCGGGCTGCCAAGAAAGTCAGTGAGTATGGCGTAGCTACCTTGATCTTGAACGGGCAAAAGGCCGGCCTCCTTCCACACGTATTAGCCGGAGGCCCTGGCGGCAGCCTCTTTCTTGCGAAGGAACGTCGCTTTACCAGCCGCAAGCATTGGATCGCCTTCACACTCAGGCCTCGAGGAACCATGACGCTCGACCCCGGAGCTGTCGAAGCCCTGGCTCGGCGAGGCAAGAGTCTATTGGCTTCAGGTATTCTGAATGTGAGCGGCGCATTCGACGTCGGAGATGCAGTCAGTTGCCTTGACCAAGATGGTAAAGAATTCGCCAAAGGGCTGGTGAACTTCTCCTCCGAGACATTGACGCGGATCAAAGGGCTCAAGACAGCGGAGATCCAGCAACAACTCGGCCCTCAGGAATACGAGGAAGTCATTCATCGGGACAACCTCGCGATACTCTAGACGTGAGTGCTGAGAAAAGATGTCGCCAGATTCTGAATCTCAGCGCTCAGCACCCAGCACTCAGCACTCTGGCCCTCTTCGTCTTGGCCTCCTCGGCGGCAGTTTCAACCCAGTTCACAACGGCCACCTGGCTATTGCGCGCCAGACACGCGAAGTCCTTGGCCTCGACCAGATCCTCTTCATCCCTTCAAGTCACCCTCCTCATAAGCCGAACGAAAGTCTGGCTCCGCCCGAAGACCGCTATGAGATGGTCCGCCTCGCCGTCGATTCAGACCCCTCTCTCGCCATCTCGGACGTGGAAATCCGCCGGCCCGGCAAATCGTACTCCATCGACACCGTTCGCCTGCTGCGACAGACATATGGAGAGCAAGCCCAGCTCTACTTCTTGATCGGGTTAGATGCCTTCCTGGATTTTCCCTCCTGGCGTGACCCCCGGACATTACTGGAACTCTGCCGGTTCGTCGTCCTCTCACGACCAGGCTTATTGTTTCGCTCCCTCTCAACCGTCCCACTGCTTCCGCCGATTCCAGTTCCATCACTGATGGATCTGGATGCGGAACGGATTTCACGAATCGAGGCGCCGCTCGGAACGCAAGGCTTGATCTGCCTCAAGCTACCACCGAGCCCGATTTCCGCATCGGACATTCGCTCGCGAATACGCCAAGGGCTCCCTGTGGCAAATCTGTTGCCGCCCTCAGTGGAATCTTATATACTTCACCATCATCTCTACCAAGAGGACCGTAATCGCACGAACAGCTAGGTCCACGGCCCTTGCCATTGCCCGGGCCATGCTCGATAAGAAGGCCACCGACGTTCTTATCCTCCAGGTAGCCCCATTGACCTCCGTTGCCGACTACCTGGTCATCGGTTCCGCGGATTCGGATCGCCAGGCGAGTGCCATCGCCGATCATGTCGACGGCACCCTCTCTCGTTCCGGCTCCAAACCACTGAACGTCGAAGGCAAGCGGTCCTCTCAGTGGGTTCTGATGGACTTCGGCGATGCCATCGTCCATATTTTCAGGCAGGATGTCCGGGAACATTACGCACTCGAACGGTTATGGGCCGACGCAAAGCGCATCGCCATCCCGGGCGAACCGCCGGCCATACAAGCAGCCGCGACCCCAAAGCCCGTGAAGCGGAAAAAGGCGTTGACAAAAACAAAGGTCTAGACCGATGCTCCGGCTACTCACCACCATCTTCCTCGTCAGCGCCGGAATCTTCCTCTACAGCTATTTCCGAGAACTGAATCCTGGGATGGTCTCAGTCCGGACCAGTCCCACCCTCCAGTTCGAATTGAGTCCCGTCACGCTTGTCATCTTTTCCATGGCCGTCGGCGCGGTGCTCGTAGCCTTGGCAGTCGGCATGCGGCAGACCGCCCATGTCATCGGCAATTGGCGCAGCACGCGGTTATTGCGACGCAAAGAAAAAATCGATGCGCTCCATCGTGAGGGCACCCATGCCATCATGTCCAAACGCACCGTCGAAGCCATCAGCCTGTTTGAGCGAGCCCTGGCCATGGACCCGAATCGTGTCGATTCGCTGCTCTGGCTGGGGAATATTTATCGCGTGGAACACAACTTTGCAGAGGCGATCCGCCTTCACCAACGGGCGAATCGCGTCGACGAGCGCAATATCGAAATTCTGCTGGAGCTAGCCAACGATTTGGAAGGCGCCAAGCGGTATGAGGACGCCTTGCAGACCTTGCAAAGAATGCTCAAGATCGAACCGGACAACCTCACCGCGCTCATCCGCAAGCGCGATCTGTTGATCCGGCTCGAAAAATGGAGCGACGCGCTCGAAATCCAACATCGCCTCCTGAAGGCGAACCTGCCTGAGCCGGAGCGCAAAGCCGAGGCTCATCTCCTCACCGCCTGCACCTACGAAGTCGGACGCCAACTATTGGAACGAGGCCACCCGGATAAGGCACGGCGCTACTTCCGCGGCGCCATTAAGAAAGACCGGACGTTCTTGCCCGCCTATGTCGGCATCGGTGAAATCTTGATCCGAGAAGGCAAGACCAAGCAAGCCGTAGAAATTCTCAAGAAAATCTATGCCAAAACCCGCAGCAATGTCATTCTGCACCGCCTCGAAGAGCTCTTTCTCGAACAGGGAGAGCCCAGCGAAATTATCCGCGTTTACCAGGAAGCCCTCCGGCAAGATCCGAACAACCCTGCCCTACAATTCTATTTGGGCAAGCTCTATTACCGACTTGAAATGGTCGACGAAGCCTTCGACATCCTCTCCACCGTCGAAGGAGTGCAGGACCAATTGGCCGATTACCATAAAATCATGGCCAATCTCTATTTGCGCAAGCAACAGATGGAGGAGGCTGTCGACGAACTGAAGAAAGCCCTGCAATTCAAGAAACGGGTCGTGGTTCCCTATGTCTGCACCGCCTGCCGGCAAGAATCGACCGAATGGTCGGGGCGCTGCCGCAGCTGTGGAATCTGGAATACATTGGTCGCACTGCCCTTGCCGAATGGCGGGCAAACAGTCCTCGACAACGATAACGAGAGCCGCCCCCTCCCTGCCCCGGCAGTTCCCTACCAAGGCATTGCTTCTCCCTTTGAAACCGTGTAGGTTTTCGGCCAGTCTGGCTGCCTGACGAATACAGCCATCCGAATCACAGTCCGCACAACCTCTACAAACGATGGAGCCTCCCATGGTCGTCGACTATCAGGATTTCGCTGCCAAAGCCTTGCGCGATGAGACACTGACCAGAAGCGAATGCCAAGCCGTACTCGATACTCCCGATGAGCAATTACTGGAACTCCTCCAGGCCGCCTTTACCGTCAGATCCCGTTATTTCGGCAAGACCGTTCGCCTTCAGATGTTGCAGAACGCCAAGAGCGGCGCTTGCCAGGAAGACTGTCACTACTGTTCCCAATCGGCGATCTCCACCGCTCCCATCGAGCGCTATAACCTCCTGCCGCAAAAAGAGATGATCGACGGCGCCAGGCAAGCAGCAGCCTCGAAGGCCCAACGCTATTGCATCGTCATCAGCGGTCGGAGTCCGCTAGACCGGGAAATCGACGAAATCGCCGGAGCTGTCCGCTCGATCAAGCAGGAAATTCCGATTCAGATTTGCTGTTCACTGGGGCTCATGAACGAACAACAGGCCAAGCGACTGAAAGCGGCGGGAGTCGATCGGGTTAACCACAACTTGAATACGAGCGAAGCTTTTCACACCTCTATTTGCACCACACACACCTTCCAAGATCGACTCAGCACCATCCGGAACGCGCGGGCGGCAGGATTGGAAATCTGTTCCGGCGGGATTGTCGGCATGGGCGAAAAAGACGACGATCTCATCGACCTGGCCATGGCCCTGATCGACGTGAAGCCGGACTCGATTCCGCTGAATACGCTCCACCCGGCGACAGGCACGCCGTTAGAGAACTGCGACAACCTCACTCCTCAACGCTGCCTGAAAGTCCTCTGCCTCTTCCGGTTCCTGCATCCACGCACCGAACTCCGCGTGGCCGGAGGCCGCGAACACAATCTCCGAAGCCTCCAACCGCTGGCACTCTATCCAGCCGACTCCATCTTTGTGAACGGCTATCTCACCACACCAGGCCAGCCGGCCCCAGAAGTCTGGGGCATGATCGAAGATCTTGGCTTCAAAATCGAAGTGGATTACCAACAGGCTGCTGAAAAAGGCCCCCAGCTTCGTTCTCAGTCGCTCGAACCCCTCAACGTACGGCACTGAGTACGCCTCGGGGCCCGAGTCTCCCTGCGGCCTCGCTGAATGCCTTTTTGAGCAGCCTAAAAACGACCGGTGGCAAACTGACAAAACAAAAAATACAGGCTCCATGCCTCGCGTTAAGAAACAAACCCCAGTGCCCTTTCCCAAGCCGTTGGACGCGCACTCCGGAGAGCCGCCAAGGTCGCTCGCAAGACCGCCCGGATGCATGGCACGCCGATCTACGTGTGGGGAAACGGCAAGGTCGTGGCAAAGAAACCGTGAGCCAGCCGACTCCATCTTCGTGAACAGCTACCTCACAACACCAGGCCAATCTGCCCCATAAGTCACCCCCCTCCGCCCTTTCGACCCGCAGCACGTTGACTTCATCGACCTTGCCAAGTAGCCTGTCGCTGCACTTTTATAAGGGCTCCGAAGGCTAAGATGGCGCAGACGAACGGCTCTGACAAATCGCTCGAATCCTGGATTTGGGACGCCGCCTGCTCGATTCGTGGCGCGAAGGATGCGCCCAAATTCAAGGACTACATCCTCCCGCTCATCTTCACCAAACGCCTGTGCGATGTCTTCGATGACGAACTGAACCGCATCGCCAAAGAGGTCGGATCGCGCGCCAAGGCCTTCAAGCTCGTCAAACACGACAAGAAACTCGTCCGCTTCTACCTGCCGATGCAACCGGTCAACCCCGATGACGCCGTCTGGTCCGTCATCCGCACGCTCGCGGACAAGATCGGCGAGCAACTCACCACGTACCTCCGCGCCATCGCCGACGAAAACACCCTGCTCAAGGGCATCATTGACCGCGTGGACTTCAACGCCACCACCCACGGCGTACGTGACATTGACGACAACCGCCTCTCCAACCTCATCGAGCGCATCAGCGAGAAACGCCTCGGCCTCGGCGACGTGGAGGCGGACATTATCGGGCGTAGCTACGAATACCTCATCCGCAAGTTCGCCGAAGGCGGCGGGCAGAGCGCGGGCGAATTCTACACGCCCGGCGAAGTGGGTGAGATCATGGCGCGCATCATGGACCCCGATCCGGGCATGACCTGCTACGACCCTACCTGCGGCTCCGCCGGCCTACTCATCAAGTGCGAGTTGGCGCTGGAGGAAAAGATGAGATTGCGCTCCCGTAAAAACTTCGCGCCGCTCAAGCTCTACGGCCAGGAATCCACGCCCACCACCTGGGCCATGGCCAACATGAACATGATCATCCATGACATGGAAGGCCAGATCGAGATCGGCGACACCTTCCGTCATCCGAAATTACGCAAGGGCAACCGCCTCCAGACCTTCGATCGCGCAGTGGCCAATCCCATGTGGAACCAGACCGAGTTCACCGAAAAGGACTACGACGCCGACGAACTCGACCGCTTCCCCAAGGGCGCGGGCTTTCCCGGCAACAAGGCCGACTGGGGCTGGGTGCAGCACATCCTCGCCAGCCTCGGCGACCAGGGCCGCGCCGCCATCGTGCTCGATACCGGCGCCGCCTCGCGCGGTTCCGGCAATGCGAACAGCAACAAGGAAAAAGACGTGCGCCGCTGGTTCGTGGAGCAGAACCTCATTGAGGGCGTCATCTACCTGCCGGAGAATCTTTTCTACAACACCACCGCGCCCGGCATCATCCTCTTCCTGAACAAGGCCAAAGCGAAGGAGCGCAAAGGAAAACTCTTCCTGCTCAACGCCGCCACCGAGTTCGCCAAGGGCGACCCGAAGAACTATCTCCCGGAGAATGCCATCACTCGCATCGCCGACACCTTCAAGGCGTGGCGCGAGGTGGAAAAATACAGCCGCATCGTCACGCGCGCCGAGATCGCGAAGAACGACTTCAACATCTCTCCCAGCCGCTATATCCATACTGGCGACGCGGACGAATACCGGCCCATCGCGGAGATTGTGGAGGAACTGGACGCGCTCGAAACTGAAACCACAGGGATCGATGTTGAACTCAGGAAGGTTCTCAAACGGCTGACTGCTTAGATCGCTATGGAACTGGAGAGCATTGATCTTCCCGAAGACTGGCAGGTGAAGCCAATTCGTGAGGTGTATTCGTTCACGAAGAAGCCACGCGGCCTCGTGTTGCCGAGCAATGGCTCAGTTCCATTCCTGCCGATGGAAGCAATTCCGATTGGTCGTGTGTGCGTTTCCGCGTTTGAAGAACGACTTGGCTCCGCCCTCACAAGCGGCACTTACGTTGAGAATGGCGACCTACTCGTCGCCAAAATCACCCCGTCGTTTGAGAATGGGAAGCAGGCGATTGTCGCTTGGAAGGAACCTTTCGGCTTTGCCACCACGGAGGTGATTCCGCTTCAGGACATCGAGGGCATCAGTGATAAGTTCTTCCTGTTCTACCTGCTGCTTCATCCTGCAATCCGCTCAGACTTGGCGGGCAAGATGGATGGAACCACCGGACGACAACGCTTGAGCAAGGAGGTTCTTGGCGGCCGTCTTATTCCACTCCCACCCCTCTCTGAGCAGCGGAAGATTGCGGCGGTGTTGGGGCTGGTGCAGCGGGCGCTGGAGCAGCAGGAGCGGCTGCTTCGGCTTACCGCCGGACTGAAAAAGACGCTCCTGCACCAGCTCTTCACCCAAGGCCTCCGCGGCGAACCCCAAAAACAGACGGAAATCGGCCCGGTTCCGCAGAGTTGGGAGGTGGTGCCGCTCGGCTCGCTGGCAAAAGTCGGCAACGGCTCGACGCCGAAGCGTGATAATGAAGGCTATTGGCAAGGCGGCATGATTCCGTGGCTGAACAGCGCAAAAATTCACGAGCGGTTCATTACGGAGGCCGACCAATTCGTGACCGATCTCGCCGTCAAAGAATGTCATCTCCCGCGCGTGAAGTCCGGCAGTCTGCTCGTAGCGATCACCGGGCAAGGTAAGACGCTGGGAAACACTGCGCTCGTATCCTTTGAAACCTGCATCAACCAACACCTCGCCTACGCTCAGTTCACCACGCCCAGAGTCGTTCCTGAGTTCGTCCTATGGTTTATGCAGACTCGATATGACCATCTGCGATCAATCAGCCAAGCAGGTGGAAGCACCAAGGGCGCACTGACCTGCGGCTACCTCAAAACGTATCCTGTTCCTGTTCCGGCACTGGATGAACAGCACGAAATTGCCGCTGTGTTCGCCGCTCTGGATCGGAAAGAGAAAGTCCACCAGCACAAACACACCGCGCTCACCGCCCTGTTCCGCACGCTGCTGCACCAGTTGATGACGGCGCAGATTCGGGTCCATGCCCTCGACCTGCCGGAATTGGGGAACTCCATTGGGTATAGATTATGAGAATCGCACGAATCAAGATCAATAACTTCCGTGGCATCAGCTATGCGGAGTTATTGCTGCCCAAACACGCGGTGTTGGTTGGGGACAACAACACCTGCAAATCCACCGTCCTTGAAGCTATCGATCTGGTGCTCGGACCCGAGCGACTAGCCCGGCGCCCACCGATCGACGAGCATGATTTCTACGCGGGTAAGTATATCGGAAGTGATGAGAACCCTGTTTCGATAGCGATTGAGGTTGTGGTTGTCGGCTTGACCGAAGAACAGGCGCGCCACTTCAGAAACAACCTCGAATGGTGGGACGAAAGCACGAACGCATTGCTTGACGGCCCGCCGCCCGAACGCACCGATCAACCAGCCGTCGTCTGTGCCTTGCGCGTTGGCTTCACTGGGCTCTACGACAAAGAGGAGGACGACTTCACAGGCAGCACATACTTTCTTTCACCCACACTCGAAGATGGCAGTTGCACTATATTTAAGACCTCCGACAAACGCCTTTGCGGCTTCTTATTTTTACGAACGTTACGGACAGGTTCGCGGGCACTCAGCCTCGAACGGGGCTCCCTATTGGACATCATCCTGCGTTTGCAGGATAAGCGGTTGGACATGTGGGAAGATGTGTTGAACCAACTGAGAACGCTGGCGGTGGCAGAGAATCAAGAGTTGGGCATCACGGCTATCCTTGAAAGCGTGCAGAGTGCAGTTCGGTCCTTCGTTCCCTCCGACTGGGCAAATAACCCACGTATTCGGGTTTCCGATCTCACCCGCGAGCATCTCCGGAAGACTCTCACCGTCTTCATGGACACAGGAGCCAAACGCCAAGACGACACCGAATACGCCGCGCCATTCCAGCATCAAGGCACAGGGACTATTAACATTCTGGTTTTGGCACTTCTGTCGATGATCGCGAACCTGAAACAGAATGTGATCTTCGCGATGGAGGAGCCTGAGATTGCCATTCCGCCACATACCCAGAAGCGGATCGTTGACAGCGTAAGAAAAATGTCAGCCCAAGCTCTTTTCACATCTCATTCCCCTTATGTTCTGGAGGAGTTCCCACCTTCGCAGGCGTTACTTCTCCGCCGAGTGAACGGGGTGCTACATGTAACACCGACGACGCTGCCGCCGATGGTTAAATCGAAAGCCTACCGGTCGGAGCTTCGCAAGCGATTCTTCGAGTGCTTGCTGGCAAGCAGGATTTTGATCGTGGAGGGACGGACTGAATATGATGCCTTCCCCGTAGCCGCGCGGCGCTTGCACGAGTTGGAAAGCGGCCGATTCAAGACGCTAGAAAGCCTTGGCATCGCAGTGATCGATGCGCAGACGGATTCACAGATCGCGCCATTGGGAGCGCATTTCGTAAGCCTGGGCAAAACCGTGTTTGCTGTCTTCGACAAGCAAGACCCTGCCGCGAAGGCTGAGATAGATGCCGTCTCGATGCACGTCTACGAAGGACCAGAGACGTCATTCGAGAACATGTTATTGAACGGCACTGCGGAAACCGCTCTTCGTCGATTCGCACTCTCAGTCGTGGTGGACAACCGCTGGCCGAGTCACCTGATGGCAAAGAAGCCAACTGACACCATGACATTGGCTGATCTGCGAGATGCACTCAGCGATTACCTGAAGAAGTTCAAGGGATCGGGAGAGGCAGCCGATCTTCTCGCCCAGTGTGATGTCGCAGAAATGCCATCCTTTATCGTCAAGACTTTGGAGGCCATCCAGTTGATGGTAACTCCTCCCGTCCCAGCTGAGACTAAAGCCGGGGGGGACCAAGCATCGGCTGAAGAATTACCCCCAACCGACTGACTGAATCGGAAGCGATCATGATTGGTCTGTCGCCTGATAAGACCCAGTTGTTGGACTGCGATTCCCCCATATTGGTGTTGGGCGGGCCTGGTTCCGGCAAGACGACGATTGCTCTGCTCAAGGCGGGACGAGATATTCGTCGTGGTATTCTGAAAACCGGTCAGCGCATCCTGTTCTTAAGTTTCGCTCGGGCAACAATCGCCCGAGTTGAACAGCAGGCGGGCAAGGTGATTTCCGGACTGGAGCGAGATCGATTGGAGATCAACACCTACCACGGCTTCGCGTGGAACCTGTTGCGCAGCCACGGCTATCTGCTCAAGTGTGGTAATCGAATTCGCCTTCTTCCGCCTCCTGAGGCGGGATCCCGCCTTGCGACTTTCAGTGGCGATGAGGCGCGCTTGACCGAGAAGCGGCGCCTATTCCAAGACGAGGGATTACTCCATTTTGACCTATTTGCAGAAATGTCAGCCGACCTCCTTGCCCGAAGTCGGGTGCTATCGGCTCTTATTTCCGGTGCCTACCCAATTGTCATACTCGATGAGTTTCAAGACACAAACTCAGATGAGTGGAAGCTCATTCAACAGCTTGGCAGGCGCAGTCGATTGATCGCGTTGGCTGACGCGGATCAGCGCATTTACGAGTTCCGCGGAGCAGATCCGAAGCGTATCGGTGAGTTTATCCAAGCATACTCGCCGAGGTCTTTTGATTTTGGGTCCGAAAACCACCGAAGCAATGGCACTGACATTGCCGCTTTCGGTAATGACCTGCTTGCTGCGACCAATCGGGGAAAAACGTATTGCGATGTCACGGTGACGCAATACCAAGTCCTAAGGGGCAACGGCTTACATTGCGACCTAAAGCTGGCAGTCGTCGCAAGTCGTCGGCGGCTTATTGCGTCTAGCCGAGACAACTGGTCCGTTGCGGTCTTGGTGCCAACTGGGCAACTGATGCTTGATGTATCCGCCTACCTCAATAGTGAGCAAGTATTCAAGACAGGCCGCCACCTTCCTTCAGTGAGTCATGAAGTTGCATTGGAGACGACTGGCCCAGCACTCGCCGCGGTAATCATCGCTGGAGTCCTCGAGGGAGGATCGACATCTAGGGAGGTTGCCCATCGCCTCATCGTTGACCTTTGTAACCATCTAAAGGGCAGAAAGGGCAACGAGCCGCCCAGCCAACAGCAGCTTAATCTCGCAGATGCCATGGGAGGCTATGCAGATTCCGGAACAATTCGCGGACCGAAGCGGAAAGCTCTCGTGGATGAGTGCCTGAGGATCGGAACTAACCGTCTCGCCGCGAGGCTTTCCGGTGATCCAGGGGAGGACTGGCTCACTGTTCGGAGGCTATTTGAAACTGCGGTGGCCGATGCTCTAACTCAGGTGGGCATAGACGCAAAGTATCTCCGGCTGCTACACAAGGGAGCAGTATTCCGTTCCCGACTTGGAGAGCTTTGGCGGACAACTGCTAGCTACGTTGGAGCCGCTTCCGCGGTGCGCGACGCGTTACTTCAAGAACATTTCTCGGCATCGACAAAGGAGTGGCGAGGTGTCCATGTGATGACCATCCATAAGTCCAAGGGCAAGGAGTTCGACGAAGTCATTGTCTACGAAGGGAGTCACCAAGGACGAATTGTGCGCGCAAACGCATCAGAGAGAGATATCGCCCAGGCACGCTTGGCGCTGCGAGTGGCAGTTACGCGGGCGATGAAACGCGCGACGATTCTAACACCGAAAAATGATGTGTGTGGGTTTCTTTAGCGGTGTCGACGTCGGATTAACAAGATGAAATGATGAACCGTCCTACCGAGAACAAGACCGTCCAGGCCCGCACCCTGAAATACGCGCAAGAGATTGGCTAGGCGTACGTGCGATGAGGCTGAACGGCGGCGCGGCTTCGGGTACATGACCTCGATCTGGACGAAATGTTGAGGCAGGGAGTTTTAGAAATACGGAGCCATCCATGACCACAAAATTTCTGCTCAGTCACGACTATCTGGCGTTCGTCAACGATCTGAAGGCGCGCATCCAATCGGCTCGTGTCTCCGCTGCCTGAGCAGTGAACCGCGACCTGATCCTGCTGTATTGGGACATTGGGTGGGCGATTGTGGAGAAGCAAGAGACGCTTGGGTGGGGCGAGTCGGTAATTGACCGGCTCTCGCACGATTTGCAGAAAGCTTTTCTTGGTGCCTCCGGCTTTTCGCCGCGCAACTTGCGAAGCATGAAGCAGCTCTACACCGCCTACGCCGACCCCTCAATCTGGCTGCAGCTTGTAGCCAGATTGACCAAGCCCGTCGTAGAAGGCCGGGATGCAGTTTGGCTGCAGCCTGTAGCCAAATTGGACGATACAGGGCAGAGAATCGAATTTCTGCGACAGGCTGTTGCAGAAATTCCGTGGGGACAGCACTTGACCATCCTGAACAAGGTCACCGCCGCCGCCGCCCGCCTCTACTACCTGCAAGCCACGGCACAGTTCGGCTGGAGCCGCAATGTGTTGCTCAACTAGATCAAAGGTAGAAGCAGAGATCAATAAGTGATATGTTTTCAAAATCTTCTCGCTCTGTTTGGAAAGGACCCTGATCCTTGTGACTACGCAGGCAACCGTGGAAATCAAGATCGACGAGGCGTTTGAGCATTTTCCTAATGCGCCGATCGTAGAGGCCGTGATCGACATCCAGGCTCGCGCGGCGGCAGCGTTTGATGAGTCATCAGTGCGCTCGCACCTTGAAGCGAGATTGAATGGCTATAGCTTTCTCGATTCGCGAAGAGAGTTCAGGCATGAGTTGCAGTTAGAGGTCGAAGACGGAAAACCTCCCAGCCAGAAACTGCATGATCTGGGTTGGAAAGGGTTGCGTTTCCGATCCGCCGACGAGAAGCACATAGCTCAGTTCAACCGGGACGGTTTTGTGTTTAGCCGCTTGGAGCCCTACACGGACTGGCAACAACTCTCGAGTGAAGGCCTGAAGCTCTGGAAGGTCTTCAAAGAACTTGCACAGCCGGCGGAGATTCATCGGATCGGTCTGCGCTTCATCAATCGCGTGTTGCTTCCTCAAGGCGAACTCAGATTTGAGGATTACATGCAACCAGCGCCTGTCTCGCCCGTTGGAATGGACTTGCCATTTCAGGGCTTCATGCATCACGACACGCTGGCGGTACCGGGACATCCCTATGCCATTACTGTGATCAGGACGATACAATTACCGCCACACTCAGGCGGACTAGGTGTCGCGCTGATCCTCGACATCGACATTTTTACAATTCAGGGATTCGGATTAGACGAAGCGATGCTTGTTCACCACCTGAAGGAGATGCGGTGGTTAAAAAATAAGGCGTTCCTGGGTAGTGTCACTGATAAAGCACGGGAGGTATTCCGATGCACATCGAAATGACCGCCTCACCTATCCCCTATGGAATCCTGGGTTCACGTGGGAACAGTGCTACCGCGCTGTTTGTCGCCAAAGAGGCGCAACAAGGGCGTCGCCAATTGCAGGAGTCCCGTGTGCTGGGGCTGCGTGGAAAGGGTGCATTCGATGATCTGAATCAAGTCTATGCGGACTGTCTGGAGCCCAACTGGGATGGGTACGGCGCTACGCCTGTTTCTGAAGCCACCTACCGGCTGGCATATCAATTCTTGGAAGCATTGCCTTTGGGTGCGCCGCTCCCTTCATTTGGTGCTGAACCCGACGGACATCTCACGCTGGAGTGGCACCGTTCACCGAGATGGACCCTTTCGATCAGTGTCAGCCCGGAAGGTGAATTGCACTACGCCGCTCTCTTGGGGACCAGGAAAACCTACGGAACTGAGCCGTTCTTTGGAGACGCTCCCAGGACGATCATGGATCTGATACAGCAGGTCACGACTGTATGACAAATGAGGGGGCACGGAGGTCTATCACATCCGACGAACAACTCGCTCGATTTATTCTCCACCGGAGCCATCTGCGCGAGGACTGGACGGTAAAGCCTGACGCATTCATTCCGCATCCGTGGCCGAACCTGTCGGTGACGCGTCATTTGCAACTCTCCGAGACTGAACTCTGGAATATTGCTCGAAACGTTGCGCGGCAAACTGAAAAGACCCTACATGGCCGTGCGGATGTTCAAGCATCCAATTTTGAGCGGCATACATTGCGGGTGGTTGCAGCACCAGTTTCGGAGAATCCAAACCACGCCAACGTTTCAGGGTGGCCAATGGAAAAGTCGGCTCAGAAGGCAATAGCCCAAGAGATCGCTCAAGCCGCAGGCAAAGCCCGAGTAGCCCCACCTCACTCAGACTGAACTGGGGAAAATCTTCGCATATGCCCGCCCCTGGAGAACACAAAACCGTCCAGGCCCGCATCCTGGCCTACGCTCAAGAGATCGGTTGGACCTTTGTGCCTCGAGACGAAGCCGAGCGACGGCGAGGCTTTGACCAGGATGGTGCGACACCGGAAGAGCGGGCACGCAAGGCATCGCTGTTCTTCGGCGATCTGCTGCACACCCAAGTCCGCGCCTTCAATCCGAAATATAAGGAGGCCGAGGGTGCGCTCGTCGGCGAGCTTCAGCGCCTGCATCCCGACATCTACGGCAACCGCGATTTCCTCACGTACCTCCGCAACCAGCGGACGTTCTTTTCGTCCGACGACAACCGTGAACTGGACCTCGTTCTGATCGACTATGGCGATCTCGCCCGCTCCCACAAGGATTGGCGTAACCGGTACGAAGTCACCGAGGAGTTCTCCGTTCACAACGGCTGGTTTGGCACGCGAGAAGATGTGGTGTTCCTCGTCAATGGAATTCCCATCCTGGTGATCGAGTGTAAGAACGCGAATAAAGAAGAGGCCATCGCGCTCGGAATCGACCAGATTCGCCGCTACCATCTTGAGACGCCGGAAGTCATGGTGCCGGAGATGTTGTTCACCGCCACGGAGGCCATCGGCTTTTCCTATGGTGTGACCTGGAACACCGTTCGACGGAACATCTTTCGTTGGAAGCACGAAGAGGCGGGGCAGCTCGAAACAAAGGTTAAAAGTTTTTGCTCCGTGCTCATGGTCTTGCGCTTTCTCAAGGACTTCATTTTGTTTGCTGAGAAGGAGGAGGAGCTTCAGAAGCTCATCCTGGCGCAGCATCAGACCACTGCCGTGGACCGTGTGGTGGACCGTGCGCTTGATGCCAAGCGGACGCGCGGCCTCGTCTGGCACACGCAAGGAAGCGGCAAAACCTACACGATGATCAAGGCCGCCGAACTCCTCTTCAAAGCGCCGAGGGCCGACAAGCCGACGATCTTGTTGATGATCGACCGGAACGAACTCGAAGATCAGTTGCTCAAGAACTTGGCGTCGGTCGGCTTGAACAACGTGGCGCATGCGAACTCGATAGCGGAGTTAAACCGGCTCCTCAAACAGGACTATCGGGGCCTCATCGTGACCACGATCCACAAGTTCCGCGATATGCCGGCGAACCTCAACACACGGTCGAATATTTTCGTGCTGATCGACGAGGCGCATCGAACGACCGGCGGCGACCTCGGCAACTATCTGATGGCCGGACTGCCGAACGCCTCCTACCTCGGATTCACTGGCACACCCATCGACAAAACGGCCTACGGCCGAGGGACCTTTAAGACCTTCGGCTGCGAAGACGACAAGGGTTATCTCCACAAGTATTCGATGGCCGAGAGCATTGAGGACGGGACGACCCTGCCTTTGTACTACAACCTTGCGCCGAACGAGATGCTGGTGCCGCATGAGGTGATGGAGCGCGAATTTCTCTCGCTGGTCGAGACGGAGGGAATCGCCGACATCGAAGAACTGAACAAGATCCTCGACCGTGCGGTCAATCTCAAGAACTTCCTCAAAGGGCGGGATCGCATCAAGCAGGTGGCTGCCTATGTGGCGGGGCACTACCGGACGAATGTGGAACCCCTGGGCTACAAGGCGTTTCTGGTCGCGGTGGACAGGGAAGCCTGCGCCTTTTACAAGGAAGCCCTGGACAAGATTCTGCCGCCCGAATATTCAGCTATCGTTTACACCGGTAGCAATAACGATCCCGCCCACATGAAGAAGTGGCATCTGGACGAGCAGCGGGAAAAGCAGATCCGGAAAGCCTTCACCAAGTTCGGCGAATTTCCCAAGATTCTTATCGTGACCGAAAAGCTGCTGACCGGGTTCGACGCACCGATTCTCTACGCCATGTATCTCGACAAACCCATGCGCGACCATACCCTGCTCCAGGCCATCGCCCGTGTGAACCGCCCCTATGAAAATGACGCTCAGGAGATGGTGAAGCCGCACGGCTTCGTGCTGGATTTCGTCGGCATCTTCGACAAACTGGAAAAGGCTCTGGCGTTCGACAGCGAAGAAATCAACGCCATCGTCAAAGACCTCGCCTTGCTCAAGCAGCTCTTCAAGGCCAAGATGGAGAGCAAGGCGCCGGACTATCTCCGGCTGGTGCAACGGAACTTCGACGACAAAGACGTGGACAACCTGATCGAACATTTTCGTGACAAGGACCGGCGGAAGGAGTTCTTCAAGGAGTACAAAGAAATTGAGATGCTCTACGAGATCATCTCGCCGGATGCCTTCCTTCGCCCGTTCCTCGACGATTACACGACCTTGTCGGCCATTTACCAAGTGGTGAGCAATGCCTACGCCCGGCGGGTGTATGTCGATCGTGCGTTCCAGAAAAAGACGAACGAGTTGGTCCAGCAACACATCGGCGCGTTGTTTGCGGGGGAGCCCCAGACGCCTCATATCTACCTAGATCCGCAAACTATCGAGACCATCAAACTGCAACCTGGCGGCAAAGCGACCAAGATCGTCAATTTAGTGAAGGCGATTCAGAAGGCGGCAGAAGAGAACAGCGATGATCCGTTCCTGATCGCCATGGCCGAACGGGCGAAGGCAGTGCAGGAAAGCTTTGAGGATCGCCAGACAGGCACTGAAGAAACACTGACTGCACTCCTTACCGCAATTGAGCGGGACGAGCAACGCAAGCGCGAACAGATGGCGAGAGGACTCGACACGGTGACGTTTTTCGTGTTCACCACTTTACGGGACAACGGCGTGCCGCAGGCAGAGGACATCGGGAAGAAGATCGGAAAGGCGCTTGCCCAGTATCCCAACTGGCGTCGCAGCGAAAGAGACCTTCGGGAATTGCGGAAGCAAGTCACGTTCGCCGTTGTGGCTCATGAGGAAGACTTGAACAAAGTCACCGCAATCGTGGACGACCTCTTCACCGTACTGCAAAAGAAAGCCAAGGCCTGACATGAACGGCTGGCATAACAAGGAAGAGTTCAAGCGCCGCGTCTTTGAGTGGGCGAACAAACTGGGCATCAAAGTCCGCGCGTTGAGCGTTCGCCCAATGCGCAACAAGTGGGCCTCGTGTTCCCTGCAAGGCAGTCTCAGCTTCAATGCCGAGCTGGTGGATCTCGATCGTGAAATTGGAAATTATGTGATTGTTCACGAATTGCTCCATTTCTTCGTCCCGAACCACGGCAAACTGTGGAAAAGCCTGATGAGAGTGCATCTCGGAGAGTATGAAGCAGTGAGAGACCGGTTACCGGCCAAGAATCCTATCTCTCGCGAAATCACTCAATGACCGGCTGCCTCGCTGCCCGGCACGCATCGAACGACCATTTTCCATCTAAATGATCCTTCCAGGCGCGGTTGCTTTCCCTCTCTTGGAAGGGCACCCATGTTGGTCTACGTGCGGCCGTCGAACGAGGCCCTTCTCAGGGCGCGCGTTCCGGGAGCACGGGACCAATATGGGCGTCCTTCCAATCCTTTTCACGCCTCTTCCCTTAGCCTCTCCAGCAACGGGGCTATCATCTGATTCGACCCGCACATGATCGTTCGCTGACGGCATGCCTAAACCTCTGTTTTCTCCATGTGAATACAAGCCTTTCGCTTTGACACCCATCCGATTCTTGCTACAGTTTGAACACGATGGCCGCCATGAAATGTCCCGACTGCCTGGAGGACCTTGTTCAGGTTCCGACTAGCCATGGTCCGGACCTCGATGTTTGTTCCTCTGGACACGGACTCTGGCTCGATGTAGGAGAGGTGAATTTCTTTGTGGAGGATTACACCTCACTGAAGCGGAAGATGAGGGATACCGGAGGTATTGCGGTCAAGACGGAGACGCTCTGTCCTCGATGCGGGAAACATATGGAGTCTGAGACGGTCTCTCACACGTCCTTTCTGAGCTGCGATTCCTGCCGTGGATGGTGGTTGCCTCACGGGAGCCTCACTCATCTGAATAAAACCCACCGAGGCGCGGCGGTTCCAATCCAGATTCATGAAACGGAGCTGTACACACAAGCGACGGCGAGACATTGTACGCGCAACAACAGCATTCGGAACCGACCCACGTTCAAGAAGAATCGCATCAATCGACAGGAGATATGGTTTTGGGCCTTGTTTTTCGGACTCGCCCTTGCCATCGGAGGCATCGTCTTCGTTGCAGGGATCGGGAAAACCATGGAAACGACTCGATGGAGCCGACCGCCAGATCAACTCTTTTTCTATTTGGCAGCCGGCGCCCTGGGAGGGCTCGGCCTCTGCGTCTACGGATGGGTCCTTCACCAACGGAAACGTTTGATCGAAAGTATTCCGACTTCAACGATTCGTTCGCTGGCTCTGGGGTTGGTCGAAATCAGTGGACAAGCACAGCCGGGAGAGAGCCTTCTCTCTGCGCCCTTCAGCGGGATTCCCTGTGTGTTCTATTCCTATACGGTTGAAGAGCATGTTGGCTCTGGGAAACATGCGCGATGGGAGACCGCTGCGAACGGCACTTCGGAGCAGCCCTTCTTTGTGAACGATTCAACTGGGCAAGTACTCGTCGTACCCCTTGATGCTGAGTTGATCCTGCCGGACGAACGCACCTATCGGAATGATTGGCTTGGAGCATTACCTCCCACTGCACTCACCGGATTGAATCGGCTAGGAGTTTCGACTGAACGCTGGATTGGGAGCAAGACACTACGATGCCGGGAAGCGTCCATTCAGCCGGAAGAGCGGGTCTATGTTCTTGGAACGGCACAGGAACAGTTCGGCGCAAAAGAACTCGTCGAAAATTCCGCTCGCCTCTACATCGGGAGCAGCCGAGACCATGAGTTCATCATCTCGGATCGAAGCGAAAAGGATTTGTTGTCCGGGTTGAGGTGGTACGTGTTGGCCTATGGAATAGGCGGGCTGGCGCTTGCTGCATCCTGCTCGATCGTCATCGTCACATATTATCTGACAGCCGGATCGTAACTGTTATATCCAAAGGAGCCCACCCATGAATACCACACTACTGATCGGAAGCCTGCTGTTATGCGGACTAATTGTGCTCGTCGCCTATGTGGTCGGCGTCTACAACATGCTGGTGAGACTGGCCAACAACATCGACAAGGCTTGGTCGAACATCGACGTCATCCTGAAGCAGCGGCATGATGAGCTTCCCAAGCTCGTCGAAGTCTGTAACAGCTACATGATTCACGAACGCGAAACCCTGGAGTCCGTGACCAACGCCCGCACTGCCTATAGCGCAGGCCTGAATATCGATGATAAGGCACAGGCGGAAAATCAGATCGTCGGCGCCTTAGGGAAGCTCTTTGCCGTAGCCGAACAGTATCCGGACCTGAAAGCCAATCAAGAATTTTTAGCCGTTCAGCAGCGCATATCGGCGCTGGAAAGCACCATTGCCGATCGGCGTGAGTTCTATAATGACTCGGTCAACCTTTACAACGTCGCCATCCAACAGATCCCGACGGTTTTGGTGGCGCAGGAGATTGGATACAGTACAAGGCCGTTGCTGGCGGTGGCACCGTCAGACCGCAAGGACGTGCCGCTCGCCTTTGCCAATCGTAGGCCTGTAGCAGCGTAGACTTCGTCTTATCAAGAATTTTTCGTGCTTGCTCGTTGCCCCTCTCCAGAGAAGTGGCCTGGTTTGCTCCTCTACTGCGCACGTCAAACGACCACTGCCACTCTTTCACCTCACCCTACCCTGAAGAATAGCAACCTATGTTCGTTCCTACTGCGCGCGTCCAACGAGGGCTTTCTGAAGCCGCGCGTTGCGCGAGCACGGGAATGAACTAGGTTGTCTATTCTTCTCTCAATCCTTCTACCACCGGCTGCCTTGCCGCCCAACGAGCGGGCCAATACCCGGCGACCAGCGCAGCCGTGAGAGCGAGTCCAACGGCTTGCAGAATCACTCCTCCAGGGACCGTCATCTGGATCGTCCAGCCGAACGATTGTTTGTTGATGACATGAATGAGCAGCAAGGCGAGCAACAGCCCTCCCCCGACGCCCAACACGGCCCCAATTAATCCAAGATAGGCCGCTTCCCACAGAACTAACCGTTCTACTTGGCTCGTGCTGGCGCCGATCGCCCGTAATGCGGCAAACTCACGTCGCCGTTCCAATACGGCCGTCACCAAGGTGTTCACGATACCAAGCACAGCCACCAGTACGGCAATAGCCTCAAGGACATAGGTCAGGACAAAGGAGCGGTCGAAGATATCGAGAATCTCTTGGCGCAATTCGTGGTTTCTGATCACCAACGGTGGAAGCGTCATTCCGTCCATTCCAGCGACGCGCGTCACAATCGACTGCCGTACATGTTCTGCATCGACTCCTGGAGCCAGGTAGACGGAATACACGGTCACCCGGTCGTCGTGCCACTGTCGCCGATACCATGTGCGATCCATTACCATCTTCCCACCGTCCGTCGCGTAGTCGTAAAAAATCCCCTCGACGGGCACTGCGACGGGTCCCGCAGGCGTCGTGATCGTGAACCTGTCCCCCTCGTGAAGCTGCAACCGAGTCGCCAACACTTCCGACAGGAGAGCACCCTCGGTTTCTGCGGCTCGACGCAAGGCTGCGCTTGAATCTCCATGGACCATCAGATACCGGCTGCGCTGCGCGTGGAGCCGGAGATCTCGTGACACCAGCGCCACCGATTGACCTTCGACGCCTACATACGCCTCACGATACGTATCGACCGCGGCAATGCCGTCAATGGCCGACAGAGTCGAATCCCAGGTCCCAGGCAAGGCGCGCGAGGCCTGACCAGATTGTTTCCCCTGGAGCCACGATTGCGGGGCAACAATGAGATCGGCCATCACGGTTTCGTCTACCCAGTACTCGACCGTGTCGCGAAAACTGCGAACCATGACGACCACTCCGATCATGATCGCCAATCCCACCATCAACGCCGACACCGTCACCGCATTCCGTCCAGGATGACGCGCCGCCTGGTCTGCCGCAATGAGCCTGAGGCTTCCCCCAACCACCATCGTCTTGCTCTCTCGCCGGAGCGGTCGCCAACCCAATGCCTTGATGCAGATCGGCGCGAGGCAAGACAGCGCCCCCAAAAGACAGACCGTTGCGACATAGCCAAAGAGCGGGAGGTTTCCGACCGGACCCATCAACGAACAGATCCCTGCCAGCGCCAACAGCCCGAGACTCACCCATCCCCACAGACCTGCTCTCAGATGATTCGTCGCTTCATAATCTCCCGGCGCTAAAGCACGAACTGTCACCGTTCTTCCTGCTTCCGCGCTTGGCCCCAAGGCTCCCACCATCGACACCACCGTCCCGAGCAACACCCCTTTCGCCACGGCCATGAAGGTCACCGTGTCCATCGACAGCATCGCCCCGCTGGAGGTGACCGGCGCATAGAGATCTGAAACCGTTCGGCTGACAAGCGACACCAACCCCCTGGACAACCAGACCCCGCCAAGGCCTCCCACGAGCCCGCCCAAGAGCCCGAGCAGTCCAGCCTCCACGAGAAATAGGCCCGCAACTCGGCGCTCCGTCATACCGAGCGCGCGATAGATGCCGATTTCACGCCTCCGTTGCGCCACAACAAAGGCAATCGTGTTGTAGATCAAGAACACCCCGACGAGCAGCCCAACCCAGCTCATCACCGAGAGATTCAGCTGGAAGGCCCAGACCATATTTTCGACTTGTTTTGTCCGCTGCGCCGGTCGCTGCACAATAAGATGAGGCGGAAGAACCTCGCGCAGGGCATCAATGATCGTGTCGAGCGGGCGGTTAGGCGTCGTCACCAACTCGATCCGATCCAGCCGCCCGACCGATTGGAACAAGAGCTGCGCCGCCGCGATATCCATGACGGCAAGCCGATCCCAGAGGGATGTGCCCGCTGTCTCATGATGGATGAGCCCTGCAACTCGCAGTGGCACGACACGCCCCCCTACCGTCACCTCGACAATGCTACCCACGTTCAGATTCCAGTCGGCAGCCACCTGACGACCAAGGTACAGAGCGTCTGGAGCCAGCAGCACTTCCAACGCCGCATCGGCATCAGCCTGCGCAAGGCGAAAGCCTCGCGCGCCGGACTCTGCAAGTAGATCCAGCCCTAGTATCTGAAGCATTTGCCCTCGCGCCTCCCCCTGGGCAATCACCACCGATTCTTCAATGACCGGAGCGGCGCTCACGACTCCCTCGACCGCGCGGACAACCGAGATTGCCGACTCATCCACTCCAAGATCGTGGCCTGCAATTTCCACCGTGGCGGGGCCCGCGACGGTCGTGACCGCTTGCTCGAACGATCGAAGGACTTGGATATTCGCCGTCCCGATGGCCACCGAGGCCAGCACGCCCAGCGCGACTCCGGCAATACTCAATAGGGTGCGAAATGGTCGCTGGAGCGCATGGGCGCGGATCAACGCGCGATAGATCCTGAGTGGTATAGTCATCTAGAGCGAGCGTGTGCCGATAACGGAACGAGGCATTGTGGATACAGGAGCGAGGATGAATCGATCATGCGAACCAATAACGAAACCCTGCGCAAATTGGCCGTTTCGTTTACAGCCAGACAGACCTTTGCTAGACTCGCGTGAGTCAACGATGAGAGGCCATTGATGGGCATACGGACTGCTCTGAACCGAAAACTCCAGCTGCCACAGGAAGAGCTCGATATCGAACTCCTCACACCTCGACAACGCGATATCCTTCGCTTGGTGTCGATCGGACACACGAACCGCGAGATTGCGGAGATGCTCGATATCAGCGTCCGCACGGTCGAGGTGCACCGATTCAATTTGATGCGACGGTTGAATGTGAGAAACGTGGCGCAACTGCTCCGACGGGCCCTGCAATTGGGACTCCTTGCCAAAACATTCGGGGCCAAGTAGGCCTACAATTCCTTGAGCCGTCCCCGGCAATCTTCCAGCCTCGTATAACCTCTCTTACCGAGCTGGGCCGCCAGCTCGGTTTCCAATCGACCGAAGACATCAACCCCCTCCTCGACCAACACCGTTCCAATCTGCACAGCCGACGCGCCACATAGGACGTGTTCAAACGCATCTACGCCATTGACCACACCCCCGGTCCCGATGATCGGGATTCGCCCTTCGAAGACCTTCCAGAACGCCCGCACGTTAGCCAACGCGACTGGCTTGATCATCGTACCTCCCAGCCCACCGAACCCACCCTTGGGCTTGATGACGACCTCCTCACGCTCCGGATCGACGACAAGTCCGTTGCCGACTGAGTTAATCAGGTTGAGGAAATCAACTCCGCATCGGCCGATCACTTCTCCCATCGCGGTGTGATGGGCTGGATCGAAATACGGAGGCAACTTGACCCCCATCGGAACCGTGATCACCTTGCGAACCCGCTTCAGCAATCGTTCGGAGGCTTCAGCATCGTAGCCGATCTGAGGTTTGCCGGGAATATTGGGACACGACAGATTGACTTCGATCAAGTCGGGCTTCGCGGCGTTGATGAGGGCGGCAATAGTCGGGAAATCGTCTTCACAGAGCCCGGCGACGCTGGCAATGACCGGCTTTCCGAGTGTCTTCAGTTCTGGAATGAGCGCGGCATACGCCTTGTACCCGAGGTTCGGCAAGCCCATGGAGTTGATGGACCCACCGGGAAATCCATAGTATCGAGGTGTCGGATTGCCGTCACGAGGCTCAACGGTCATCGACTTCGTGACAATAGCCCCGGCACGAGATCTCCCCAGGGCCAGCAATTCTTCGCGCGTGACACAGAGAGCGCCCGAGGCATTCATGAAACAGCTGGGGAATCGTACGCCGGCAATGGAGGTCGACAGATCCATCACGCGACAACCGTGACAGGCTCATGCTGCGTTCTCGTCATGAGTCGCCCATCCTTCATGGCCCAGACATAATCGGCAGCCCCGGCGGCCTCGGCGCTATGGGTGACCAACAGCACCGTTTGGCGAAAGCGCTGAACAAGCGACCGAAGGAGGGTGATGATCTCAGCCCCATGCTGGGAATCCAAGTTTCCGGTCGGCTCATCGGCGAGAATAATCTGAGGCTGATGCACGATCGCTCGCGCAATCGCCACACGCTGTTGCTCCCCACCAGACAGCTCGCTGGGACGGTGATGTCGTCGCGCAGTCATCGAAACCAACTCAAGCACCTCCTCGACACGTACTTGCACCGATGCCCCTCGCTCCCCACGCAGCAACAGAGGAAACGCGACATTCTCCGCTGCCGTCAACCCTGGAATCAAATGAAATGCTTGGAAGACAATCCCAATTGTCTCTCGCCTGACTCTCGTCCAATCGTTGCTGGTGAATCGACTGGTCGAGTGCCCATCGAGGGAAATATCCCCCGAGGTTGGAACATCCAATCCACCGGCCAGGTTGAGCAACGTACTCTTCCCACAACCACTGGGACCGATAAACGCGCAAAAGTCTCCCTTCCCTACTTCGACAGAGACGTGATCGAGCCCGGTGATGGTGTCGCCACCCCGCTCGTACACTTTCGACACCTGGTTGAATTTTACCATCGTGATCGACTTTCCCCCTCCACGCCATAACCCACGGAGTCCTTCCAATGACGCTGATGGTTTTTCTTACAGTTCACTGCCTTCGTATATCACAACCATTTACAGAGCAACAACCTTGACAGAGGGAATACATTCTCATACAAGAAACAGCCGATATGTTAACTGGACCCCTTCCTCTACAATGTCCTGCGAAGATACACAGGGCCTACTGATCGGATGGTGCCGTCAGGCCGTCCGGTTTGTCTTGCCGGTCGAATGTTTGACTTGTGGCGCAGCGCTCACCACTGATCCAGTGCCCTTCTTCTGTACCATGTGCTGGCACACTATCCGCCCGCTCCAGCAACCGGCTTGTGCCCGCTGCGATCAGCCGTTCGTCTCGCCGGCGGCCACAGCCTACTCCCCGAACCATCACTGCCAAGACTGTCAGAGCCGGCCGCCGGTTTTTGAACGGGCCTGGACCCTCTTCCCCTATCTTCCGCCCCTGCAGGAAGCGATCTGCTCATTCAAATATCGCGGCAAACATACACTGGCTAAGCCACTCGCGCGCTTGATGATCAGCGCCTTACCACAGGGAATCGACGCCGACGTGATTATCCCTGTGCCCTTACACCCAGCCCGTTTACGAGCGCGTGAGTTTAATCAATCGTTACTGCTGGCCGATCAGCTTGGCCGTCACCTAGCGAAGCCGGTTTCAGCCACCAACCTTATCAGAACCGCCGCGACCGATCCTCAAACCACCTTATCGCGACAGGAACGGTTACGAAATCTACGCAACGCATTTAAGATCCGCAGACCACAGGAACTCGTGGGGAAGCGCATCCTCCTTGTGGACGACGTGTATACCACCGGTACGACATTGAACGAATGTGCGAAGACTTTACACCATGCCGATACCGGGCCCGTCTATGCCTTGACGTTGGCTAGAACGATCGATACCGCCTTGGTGCCGGATCGCCTCTTGGCAGAACGGGCGAGAGAACCTCTGTCGAGCATAGGAATATAATCGATGCCGCTGTACGAATATCTCTGCCTCGATTGTAGGAAACGCAGCACAATCCTTATATTGAGCCTGGCCAACCAGACGCCGGCAGGCTGTTCCCATTGCACAAGTGCGCGGGTTGAACGCATCTTGTCTCGTTTTGCCTCACCAAAATCTGAAGAAGCTCGTCTTGAAGCCTTGGCCGACCCCGACAATCTGGCCGGACTCGATGAAAACGATCCCCAGAGCATGACTCGGTTCATGAAAAAAATGGGCGAAGAAATGGGTGAGGATCTCGGTGACGATTTCTCTGAGGCGATGGAGTCAGGTGAGACCGACTCGCTAGGACCGGATAGCACTGACGGCCTATGACAGGTATTGTCATGTATTTTCACTTGACAGATCGTTCAAGTTTGCCTACTCTGCGACTGTGCGACAAAGCCTCGTGAGGCATATGGATTTCAATCGAACCAGGTTATTCGATGGCCAAAGAGCCCAAGAGCGAGCTGATGACGGCAGAGGAGACCTGCCACTATCTCAAAATCACACAGCGCACGCTCTATCGTTACCTACAGAGTCGGCAAATTCCCGCCTTCAAACTTGGGAAAGAATGGCGCTTTGTACGCTCGGATCTGGAACAGTGGATTCGCGATCGCACCAGAACGACATTAGCATCGTAAAGGACATATTCCATTGATGTTTGCCGGTGAATACCTGTGTAAAGTGGACGAGAAGGGACGGTTTATCGTCCCCTCGCCGATCCGTGAGCAGGTCGAGTCTGAGGGACAAGCCGTCGTCTTTCTCAAAGGGCCAGAGGAGTCGACGCTCATCTACTCTCTAAAGGAGTGGGAGAAGGTTCTTGAACGGACCAAGGCGACTCTCGATGAAGACCAGAGCCGATTGTTCATGCACTTCGTCGTATCGGAAGCCGGCACATCGGAGATCGACAAAGCCGGGCGTATTCTGATTCCAAGTCGGTTGAGAAAAATTATTCCTCTGGATGAGGACCAGGAAATCATTTTGGTCGGCTTGTACCATCGCATGGAGATCTGGAACCCAAGCACATGGCGTCGCTATATCGGCCAATCCGAAGATCGCTACGAGCAGAATATGTCCAAGATTCTTAACCTCCTCTGACACTGGCGTCCATGTCTACGTTTCGGCGCCTACCCCGAATTCCCTCTTCCCCACGGGCTGTTCGCATGACCTCCTACCGAAACCCTGGCACGAAGGTCTCGATGCCGCGTATCGCCCCAAGAGCCGCTCCAAGTTCCCGCATGCCGGCGCCTTCTTCATCGCTACACCCGCCTCGTGACAATCATACGGTCACCTTGACGCTCCCTGTGCCTCCCAGCGTGAACCATCAATACGCCACGGTGAACGGTCGGCGGTTGATCTCCTCCTCTGGTCGCGCGTATAAGGCCCAGGTGGGACAACTCGTATGGTTGAAGCTGGCGCAGTCCACCCACCGGACTGCCCTGCTTGCACAACTCCAGTCGGAGTGGCTGGCCCTGTCCATTCGCTTCTATTTTACCTCGGCCCTGCGGCGCGACGTCGACGGCGGGCTCAAGATCGCGCAGGATGCCCTCTGTGAAGGACTCGGCATCAACGACAACCGCATCGTCGAAACTCACCTCTACAAATACATCGATAAAAACAATCCCCGCATCGAAGTGCATTTGACGCCTACTTCGGATTCTTAGCCCGCCTCGACTCTCAACTGATCCGCGAGCTCCTCCCTGTTTCACTGATCCAGTATGAATAGCACTGGCTGTTGAGGCTCAAGGTTCAAACGACGCAACCCGATAGAGGATTGTCCATTCTTGCCCGGTGCCCACTTCATGATCGATCGGTGACGAATGCGCAAGCGTATCCTTCTGCATCAACTCAAAGTTGGAATGTATGTAGCCGGTATCGACTGTTCGTGGTTTCGGACCCCGTTTCTGAGACACCGATTCCTGGTTACGACCGAAACGCAAATTGAACGTTTGCGACGATCCAATATCCAGGCCGTCGACATCGATCCATCGAAAGGGTTCGATGTCACATCCTTCCCGATAGAGAAAGACGCGCTTCATACAATTGGCTTCGACACCTCGATTCAAGCGCCCCCTGTCCATACTACATCACGCTCACTCGTCACACTGAACCAGGAACTCACCACGGCTCGAGAGACGCGTGACAAACTGATTCAGTCGGTCAAAGCCGTCTTCGACGAAATCGGCAAAACAGGCGCCGCCATACCAGGGCCCGTCAATGAAGCCGTGCAGGAAATCACCATCGTCACACGAACCCTCAGCACCCACGCCATATTCATGGCGATGAGTCATGGACGGCAGCTCGGCGACTCCTTCAGCAACCATAGCCTCGCCGTCTGCACACTGGCAATGATCGTCGGCCACGCTCTCGACTATGACCCGATGAAACTCCACGAACTGGCGACCGGCGCATTACTGCATGATATTGGGTTGTTACAACTTCCCAGCCATCTGTCTTGCGCAACGACTCACCTCTCCGGCGAAGACCTGACAGCCTTTCGCCATCACCCACGACTCGGCGCCATCGCGATTGAGGCGCAACGCGAGTTTTCCCAAACCGTTCGGCAAATCGCGGCTGAGCACCATGTCACGCCCGATGGACGGGGCTATCCCTCCGAAGCCTCACCACACTCCACGGCGGAAGCGAGCCGTATCGTGATGATCGCAGACCGATACGATGAGCTCGTCACTGGATTCGGCGGGCTCAAACCGCTTCCTTCCCACGAAGCGATTCAACAGCTATTTCAAGAGGGAGAATTCGGACGTCTCGACCTTCGTCTCGTGTCCTTGTTCATCAAGCTGGTCGGCATTTACCCCGTCTACAGCTTCGTGGAACTCAATACGAAAGAACGCGGGATGATCACCACGATCAATCCCGCCACCCTGCATCAACCGATCGTCGCCTTAACCTACGACACGACAGGTAGCGCATATGGAAATCCTCTTACGGTCGATCTCTCCCACCAAGACCAACCTCCCCTCCGCTCTATCAAGCGCGTGGTTGCCTCTGGTTCAGAGGAAGTAAGTCACGCCGCCTAGCATCCCATACCTCGTGCAGGCAGGAGGCACCAGATCTCCGGTCTGCAATTCTCCCCTACTCGTACCGAAGCGCGTCGATGGGATTGAGGCGAGCAGCCTTGTTGGCAGGGTAGAGTCCGAAGAACAGGCCGACCACGAGGGAGAACAAAAACGCGAGCAGAACGACGTTCCCGGAAATGATCGTCGGCCAACCGACAATCAGTGTCGTCAATTTCGCCCCGGCAATCCCCAGGACGATTCCCAACAGACCCCCCACCAGGCTCAGCGTCATGGCCTCGATCAGAAACTGCGTCACGATGTGCCGGCGTTTCGCCCCCACCGCCATACGGACCCCGATCTCTCTCGTCCGTTCCGTCACAGACACGAGCAAGATATTCATAATGCCGATCCCGCCGACCAGTAGGGACACGGAGGCGATGGCAAGCAACATCACGGTCAATGTCTCACTCGTTCCTTCTTGAACCTTCCCGATATCGACCTGAGTCCGGATCGTGAAATCGTCTTCCTGCTCTGTCTGAAGCCGGTGGCGCGCCCGCAACACCTCTCGAATCTGCTCAGCCGCCATCGGCAAATCCTCGACCTGATCAGTCGAGCCAAACATGGCTCCGACGGATCCGATAAATGACGTCCCGAACACTTTGCGCTCCGCCGTGCTGAATGGGATAAACACGACATCGTCTTGGTCCGACCCTTGGGCAGACTGTCCTTTCGGCGCAAGAACTCCAATGACACGAAACGGCACGTTCTTGATGCGAATCACTGCCCCCACCGGCTCTTCTCCAGGCTCAAACAAGTTCCCGACGATCGTTTGGCCGATGAGCGCGACTCGGGCGGCGCTTTCCATATCTGTCTGAGTGAAGGGGCCTCCACTCGTAAAAGACCAGTCCCGAATGGTGAGATAACTCGGTGAGATACCGTTAATCGGCCCGTTCCAGTTTCGGTTCCCATAGACGATTTGCATGACATCGCGCTTCGCCCATCCGGTATCGGCCAGTAAAGGGATACGCTTTTTCAGGTCAAGGGCGTCAGACACCGTCAGCGTGACGGCACTCCCCTGACTTCCTCGCACCCCACTGGCAGAAGTTACGCCAGGGAAAATCACAATGACATTCGTACCCATCGTCGCGATCTGCGCTTGGACTGCTCGCTTGGCGCCCTCGCCGATACTCACCATGGCAATGACCGCCGCCACACCGATAACAATCCCGAGCATCGTCAGGCCGGCTCTCATCCGATTCCGGGACAAGATCCGCAGCGCGGTCAGAACGGTCAGCCATACAAACGCCGACATTTGGCTACACCTCAACTGGACTGGACGCTGGGCGGGTTTTGGTCACGCGGTCGCTTAATACCTGACCGTCTTTGATTACAATCTCTCGCGCGGCATAGGCCGCAACGTCCACCTCGTGCGTCACCAGAATGATCGTGATCCCTTCATCGCGGTTCAACGTTTCCAGAATTTTCATGATTTCCTGGCTCGACTGGGTATCGAGATTGCCGGTCGGCTCATCGGCAAGCAGCAATGAAGGCGATGTGACCAGCGCCCGCGCAATCGCCACACGCTGTTGCTGTCCTCCGGATAACTGGGTGGGATAATGGTGCTCTCTGCCCTGCAATCCTACTCGCCCCAACGCCGCAACAGCCTGCATCCGTTGCTCTTTCAGTGACAGTCCCCGATAGAACAGCGGAAGTTGCGCATTTTCGAGGGCGCTGGTTCTAGGGATAAGATTGAAGCTCTGAAAGACGAACCCAATCTGCTGATTCCGAATCCCGGCCAATTGGTCGGGACTCAGATTGCTCGCCTCAATCCCGTTCAGGCGATACCGCCCTTTCGTCGGTTGGTCAAGACACCCCAAAATATTCATGAGCGTGGACTTGCCAGAACCGGACGATCCCATAATGGCCACGAACTCACCCTGCGCGATCGACAGAGTGAGCCCGCGTAAGGCTTGGACCTCCACGTCGCCGACCCGATACACCTTCCACACATCTTCGCATTCGATCAGCGAGTTCATCATCGTATCTCGTGAAACGTCCCTCGACAGGCTCGGGACGCCCTGAGCCCGTCGAAGGGCGTGAAATGTGAAACGTTTGAGAAGGACAGAAGGCCTATGACGATGGATGTGGAGGGAAGTGCACGTTCTTCCAGCGAGCGACGCTTCACGAGATACGCTTCACGCATATTACATCCCACGATTGCGCGAGGAACCCCGCTGCCCCCCGCTTCCAAACCCCGGTGGCAAATCGTTTCCCCCGCGATCGCCTTTGGGTCGGTCGATCCCTACAACAACCATCGTGCCTTCGGACAGCTCTTCCGACAATATCTCCGTAACCGCACCGTCAGAAATACCTGTTTGGACACGAATGGGCTCCAGCTCCCCAGTGGGCTCCTGTTTCCACACTGTGCGAGTTGACGCGATAGACCCCTTGCCTACTCTTGCCGTCTGCTCAGCTCCTTTTTCTTTCGTGGAGTGCCCACCAGGCACAGTACGGTCAGCCTGCCCGGACGTGGAGGGAGGAGTGAATCGCAACGCGGCATTCGGTACTTTGAGCACGGCATCTCGTTGCGCGACTACGATGGAGACGTTCGCGGTCATTCCCGGTTTCAAACGGAGATCCTGATTGTCGACATTGACCACCACGTTATACGTCACCACATTTTGCACATTGATCGGCGCCAGCCTGACCTGACGAATCGTGCCGGAAAATTGGTGTCCTGGATAGGCATCGACTGTAAACGTGGCCTCTTTCCCTTCGGTAATCCCTCCGATATCCGACTCGCTGACATTCGTGTCGACTTGCATCTTCGTCAGATCGAGCGCGATCAAAAAGAGATTCGGCGTGGCAAAACTGGCCGCGATCGTCTGCCCAACTTCCACGTTTCTCGCAACCACGATCCCGTTCACCGGTGAGCGAATGACCGTATACTTCAACTCCAACTCAACGGCATTCAACGCCGCCTCGGCCTGCTTGACTTGCGCCGTTGCGACGTTCATCTGCGCCTCAGCCGCCTGAAAATTCGTCGTCGCGACATCGACGTCGCTCTGGGAAACAAACTCCTGCGCGACCAGCGATTTCACCCGATCCAGTTCGCGCTTGCGTTGAGCCAGGTCGGCCCTCGCCCGCACCACATTCGCTTTCGACATGTCAAGATTGCTGGCCGCTTGGTCCCGCCGAGCTCTCAGGGGCTCCGGGTCGATGACCGCCACGATATCCCCGGCTTTGACGACTGAATTGAAATCGGCATGGAGGCTCTTGATCATGCCGGACACCTGCGTCCCAACCTGAACCGACACAACGGGATTGATCGTTCCCGTCGCGGTCACGAGCGAAATGACTTGGCCGCGCTCGACTGAGGCGCTCCGATATCGAACCGGGGCTTTGCGTTCTCCATTGAAAAAGACATAGCCTCCGATAGCGAGCCCGACTGCCAAGACAGCGATAATCAGAATGGCGCGGCGCATCGACACCTTCTCCAATTCCTTTGCCTACTTGGTCGTTATTGTATCAACACGGTGGAGGGGAATCACCTGGCCGATGGGGCTCACGATCACCCAGCAAAAAAGAACAGGCCGTCCGCCAAGCGGCGGGCGGCCTGCCACATTCTCCGGGCCATGCTCCGTTTACGGGCTGACGCTGATACGGTCCTTGATCAAATCAAAGGTTTCCTTGGGCACCACGTTCTTCGCGACCAACTCACCCTTCACCCGGTACGGACGATTCGTCACAATGCGATCCGCCACGTCTTTGGAGAGACCGAGCACAAGCACCATATCGCCGGCGGATGCCTTATTGACGTTCATAGAGGAAGGTAGGGGCTGAGGAGCCGTCATCGCCGGAGAAGCAGGCATCCCGGATGGAGCAGGATTCGCTGACGGTACGGAAGGCGTCAGGGCGCCCGTGACAGAACGGGACTGATCTTTCAACTCTTTTTGGTAGCGCGCCACCAGAGACTTGAGCGTCTCATTGTGCCGCTTCACGTCCTCATATTCATGGCGCAAAGCGCGATTCTGGAAAGACAGCTGCCTCACAGAAGATTCGAGATCCTTGGTTCGACCTTCGACACTGCCACGTTCCTTGTCACGGCCATGTTGAATGCGCTCGAGCTCATCGTGAGCAACCTGGGCCTCATTCCCGAACTTCATATTGAGATCCTTGAGCGTCTTGACTTGCTGCTCCAAGGCATTCTTTTGCGCACGAGCCAGAGCCAACTCGGACTTGGTCGAATCGGCATCGGCCATGGCCTCTTCATATTTACTTTGACTGACACAGCCGACCACTGAAACCACGCCGACCATGACGATCGCCGCCATCCACCATGACTTCATGCGAACCTCCCCTCCCACTGAACGTGATATCTACAACAGATGCCGGTTCCCTATCTTTACCCAAATCTTCACCCGGCAAGCCTGTTGGGTATGAAACGGAAGTAGAACATCACATCTATATGTACGATCTTGTGTGTATGCCAAGCCTATCCGTTTGTCAACAGATTTGCAGGTCCTCCATCCCCACACTTTATCATGAACGGCTATGCGATTCGCCTTCCTGCTTGACGGACTGCTATCACTTTGTGAATATGCCCAAGACTCACCATCTCGACGCCACCTGGCTCAGAAAGTCATCGCATGAACGAATGGGGTCCTGGTCTCGCCACGATCTTGGGTATCGTGGAAGGGCTGACAGAATTTCTACCCGTCTCGTCGACCGGCCATTTAATTCTCGTCGGTCACTTCCTCGGGTTCGAAGGAGACCTCGCTGCCAGCGCCGAGATTTCGATCCAACTTGGCGCAATCCTCGCCGTCATTGCCTATGAACGACAGAAGCTCATGTCCATGATCAGGCAAGCCTTCCAGGAGCAGCGGGATATCTCCACAATGGTCCGAGCACGAGGAACAACCCCCTGGTCGAACATCTTGATAGCCTCCTGGGCAACCCACAAGAATCTCTGGTTCCTCATCGGACTCGGTCTCGCCTTCTTGCCGGCAGCCGCGATCGGTTTTCTCACCCATAGCTGGATTAAAAACCATCTGTTCACGCCGCAAACTGTGGCGGCTTCTTCAATCGTCGGAGGCTTGATTATTCTCGCGGTCGAAGCGCGCCGCAGCCAACCACACGTTCACCAAATTGAGCAGGTGAGTTTGAAATCGGCGTTCTGGATCGGCCTGGCCCAGTGCGCCTCACTACTGCCCGGCATGTCCAGATCCGGCTCCACCATCATCGGTGGGCTCTTGGTAGGGCTGGAGCGTAAAGTCGCAACGGAGTACTCATTCTTTCTCGCCCTTCCAACCCTCATCGTGGCTACCTGCTATCAAATGTGGAAATCACGGGACGTCTTCCGGCAAGATGATTACCTGGCGCTTGGGATCGGAATGCTCGTGTCGTTTGTCGTCGCCTGGATTGTGATTGCAGCCTTTCTCACATTCGTAAAACGCCATACGCTTCGACCCTTCGCCTACTACCGCATCCTCATGGGGATCGTTGTCTTCTATATCTTCGGCTTTTAGCTGAACGCTGAAAAAGCCCGCCGGTGGATCATTGGACAGGCGCTTGAGATTTCAGTTATCCTACCCCTGCTTATCATCGACGATCAGCTTCTGCGATCCCCATACCGGAAAAGCAGCCGACCTGATCGTCATAAGGTTTTTAAACGCACGACAAAGGAGGGCATCGCACGATGGCTCAGTCTAATTCGGACACTGTCCATGTCTTCGATACATGGGTGAAGGGTACAAAGCGGTTACTGCACTTCGACGTGATGACGACCGATGAGGCGACGGCGCTAACACTCGCTAAGCAGCATCTGGCCAGCATTGGGGAAGGCGACGTGCCGGTGACCGTGAAAGAATGTCAGTTCTGCCACACCGAACCGCTCGTGATGTTCTCGCCGGAACAGCAGAAACAATTTCGAGAGCAGGGCGGATTCATCATCACCCTCTCGACTTAGCGCGCGAGGGTCGACCTGGTTCATCGGGTCTGCCTGGTTCATCTGGTTGGTTTCGTTCAACCAGACCAACTAAACAAACCAAATAACGGTTTTCTTAAGCCGGCGGGGACTCGTGCGGAAGGAGAGTCACATCCTTCTTTTCAAAGGCAAAGTGAATGATCAAGAAGACAACCCCTACGCTGATCGCTGAATCGGCAACATTAAACGCCGGCCAATGGTAGGAGTCCACATAGACATCGAGAAAATCGATCACCTCGCCATACCGTAATCGATCGATCAAATTCCCGATTGCCCCTCCAAGAATCCCGGCAATACTCAGCTGCCCCATCCAATCTTTCTTCGGCAACCGGAAGAGAATCGTCCCTAGTAGGGCTAGAGCAAACAGCGACGTGACTCCGAAAAATACCATGCGAAAGGCATCGCTGCTGCCGGCCAGCAAACCAAAGGCGGCGCCGGGATTGCGGATATAGGTCAGGCTGAAGAGATTGGGAATGATCGGAATGGATTCATTCAGTCGCATCGACTGCACAATGGACAGTTTCGTCGCCTGATCGATCGCGATGATCGCGCCGGCGAGCAACGCCAGGAGCAGATAGCGAACAGGCCCGCTCATCACTGCACCGCCTCGACGCAGCGGTCGCAGAGCGTGGGATGGTCGGCATGTTTGCCAACCGCGTCACGATAGTTCCAGCAGCGTTCACACTTTCCGAAGGAAGATCTTGTCGCCGTAACCACCAGCGGGATTTTTGCATCACCATTGGCGATCAGTTCGACCTGCGAGACGATGAAGAGCGTGGTCAGGTCTTTTTGATAGGGCTGAAGAAACTCGTAGGTGTCAGCATCGGCTCGAAGTTCCACCGCCGCCTCCAACGATGATCCGATCGTTTTATCCCGGCGACTTCCCTCCAGCACACCCTGCACCTGCGTGCGATAGCCCAACAACCGTTCCCATCGCTGGGCCAGTGCGGCATCCTGCCATTGAGGCTGAACCTCTGGGAATGCGCTCAAATGAACACTGCTCACCCCAAGACGCCCTCCCGGCTGCGCGGCCAATGTCCGCCAGATCTCTTCGGCCGTAAAGCTCAACACCGGGGCCATCAGCTTTGTCATGGCCATGACGATCTCGAAGAGCACAGTCTGCGATCCACGCCGCAAAGGCGAATCGGCCCTAAACGTATACAGACGATCCTTCAGAATATCGAGGTAGACGGAACTCAGATCCACCGAGCAAAAATTGTTGAGTGCATGGAAGATCGTGTGAAACTCAAACTCGTCATAGGATTTCTTGACCCGTGGAATCAGCTCACTGAGTCGATGTAGTGCCCAACGATCCAATTCAGGTAACTGCTCATACGGAACTCGGTCCTTCTCGGGGTTGAAGTCGTACAAATTACTCAGTAAAAAGCGACAGGTATTCCGAATCTTTCGATAGGCCTCGATCATATGGGTCAAGATTTCTGGAGAGATCCGGAGATCATCACGATAATCCTGCGCCGAGACCCACAGACGCAGAATTTCTGCGCCCGATTGCTTGATCACGTCTTGCGGCGCGACAACATTCCCAGCCGACTTGGACATCTTCTTGCCTTGCCCGTCGAGGACAAACCCGTGTGTCAGGACCGCCTTATATGGCGCGCGATGATCCGTCACGACACCGGCCAGCAAGGCGCTGTGGAACCAACCTCGATGTTGGTCCGATCCTTCAAGGTAAAGATCCGCTGGCCACCACTTCCGTGCTTTCAAGACCGCGGCATAACTGACACCGGACTCGAACCAGACATCCAGAATATCCCGCTCCTTCTCGAAATCAGTCCCCCCGCACTTCGGACAGGCCGTGCCCTTGGGCAACAGCTCAGCAGCCGATTGCTCGAACCACACATCGGCCCCTTTTGATTCCATCAACATCGCAAGGTGCTCGATCACGGTTGGATCGGCCAGGACAAAACGGCAGCCCATGCAGGTGAAACCTGGAATCGGCACACCCCACACACGTTGACGCGACAAACACCAATCAGGGCGATTCTCGATCATCCCGTTGATCCGATCACGGCCGTAGGCTGGAATCCAGCGAACCCGTTCGATCTCTGCCAGCGCCTCTTTCCGAAGATCGTTCGTGTCCATCGACACAAACCACTGTTCAGTGGCGCGGAAGATGACAGGATTCTTACAGCGCCAACAGTGCGGATAGGAGTGGTTCAATGATCCATGCCCCAGCAACCGTCCGTTGGCCTGTAAGAACTCCACGATCTTCGGATTCGCCTTCAACACATGTTGGCCGGAGAATTCCTTTACGACGTCGGTAAACCGCCCGCCATTGTCGACCGGCGCCAGAATCTCCAACTTTTCCCCCGACGACGCCGTGGCATTGTGTTCAAGGACGAGGATGTAGTCTTCCATGCCGTGCCCCGGCGCAATATGGACACAGCCGGTTCCCTGATCGAGGGTCACGAAGTCGCCGAGCAGAATCGGCGACAGGCCGGTAGCCATGGGCCGTTGCGTCTCGATCCCTTCGAACCCTTCGCGCCCCTTCTTCACCCCGAGCACCCTCACCCCTTCGAGCTTGCAGGCCTTCGTCACGCTCTCAAGAAGCTTCTCCGCAACGATCAGCACTTCCTCACCGACCAGGACAAACGCATAGTCGATCTCGCCATGGAGACAGACTGCTTGATTGGCCGGGAGTGTCCATGGGGTAGTCGTCCAGATGACGACGGAAACCGACTTGATGCCGAGTGGGAACGAGATGCCGGGGAACGTCTGGCTGAGCACCGTGGGCGACGTGATCAACGGAAACTTCACATAGATCGAGGGAGAGGTGTGATCTTCGTATTCGACTTCAGCCTCGGCAAGGGCGGTTTGGTCCGCTGTGCACCAGAGCACCGGCTTCAGTCCCTTATAGACACCTCCCCGCTCCACGAACTTCCCGAACTCACGGATAATTGTGGCCTCATAGCCAGGATCCATCGTGAGGTAGGGACGCTGCCAATCTCCCAAGATACCGAGCCGCTGAAACTCTTCACGCTGAATCGTATAAAACTTCTTCGCATATTCCCGGCAGAGTTTGCGGATAGCCGGGGTGTCGAGCGCCTTTTTCTTGTCGCCGAGCTCTTTCAGGACTTGATGTTCGATCGGGAGACCATGGCAATCCCACCCCGGCACATAGGGCACTTGATAGCCCGCCATTGTCTTCGATTTGACGATGATGTCTTTGAGGATCTTATTCAGTGCGTGACCGATATGAATGCGTCCATTGGCGTAGGGCGGCCCATCGTGCAAGACGTACAGCGGCCGGCCTTTCCCCGCCTCCTGAATTTGCTCGTACAACCGTTCCTTCTCCCACGAGGCAAGAAGTTCAGGCTCCCGCTGCGGCAAGTTCGCCTTCATGGGGAAATCTGTTTTCGGCAGATTGAGCGTGGCTTTGTAGTCCATACCTGTCTGGTCTCTCGCTAAAACCTTAGAACGTGATTGGGATCAAGGGTTGGAATATACCGGAATGACAGGCGAGGCACCAGTCCTTAGCGTTGATGCGGGATCGTCAAAAACGTCTTCCAGCAAGGCCGCAGCGAGTGAAGGGCCGAAGCGTACCCTTGCGGTACGTTGAGGGTCTGAACGACGCGAGAACGCAGCTGGAGGCGTTTTTCACGATCCCGCCCGCTAACTGACGGCCATCATACGGTCCAGCGCAATCTTCGCCCAATGTTTCTCGTCGTCCGGAACGATGATGTGGTTTACGACATGGCCATCGGCAAGATTTTCCATCGCCCAGCAGAGATGGGCCCCATCGATCCGGAACATCGTCGCACACTGGCAGACCGTGGAAGAAAGAAAGAAAACCTTCTTATCGGTCAGGTCGCGCTTCAATCGATTGACCAGATTCAATTCGGTTCCCACCGCCCACGCTGTCCCGGCCGGCGCATCCGTCACCGTACGGATAATCAATTCCGTGGACCCGGATAGGTCAGCCTTGTTCACGACATCTTCGTGGCATTCGGGATGGACGATCACCTTCCCAGCCGGATACTGCTTGCGAAAATTGTCCACGTGAACGGGCTGGAACATCTGGTGCACACTACAATGGCCCTTCCAAAGAATGAGCTTCGCGCGCTTGATCGCCTCACGCGTATTGCCCCCGTTGGGTTGGTAGGGGTCCCAGACGATCATCTCTTCTCGCGGCAGCCCCATCTTGTTGGCCGTATTGCGGCCCAGGTGTTCGTCTGGGAAGAAAAGGATTTTCTCCCGCCTGGCCCAGGACCACTCAATAACCGCCTTCGCATTGGAAGACGTGCAGGTAATCCCTCCATGTTCGCCGCAAAAAGCTTTGAGCACTGCGGCAGAGTTCACATAGACCGCCGGCATGACAGTCTCTTCTACTGGAAGAATGCGTCCTAACGTCTCCCAACATTGATCGACCTGCTCGATGGCCGCCATGTCTGCCATGGAGCAGCCGGCTGCCATGTCAGGGAGGATCACCGTTTGTTTGGAGCGGCTTAGGATGTCCGCAGTCTCGGCCATGAAATGCACACCGCAAAAGACGATATAGGGCCGCTCCGACCGCTCGGATGCCAGTTTCGAGAGCAGGAGAGAATCTCCGCGAAAGTCCGCATGTTCAATGACTTCATCTCGTTGATAGTTATGGCCGAGGATCATGACCCGATCACCGAGCACACGTTTAGCCTCAACCGTCCGGTGGAATAACTCCTCCGCAGACAGTTGCTGATAGTCCGTGATCGGGTTTGGAAGCGTTGAGACAGTCTGCATCGTGTCCCCTGCGCAATAATGTGAGATGTCATTCTACGTTAGCAATCACCGACAATCAATGAACTGGCCATTGCGAAGAAGCCCTGGGCAGACGATGATCCACTCGGTTCGGCCCCGATAGGCCTAATACCCCGTTGACAACACACATGGCCGGCGATACGATTCCCAATCGAAGCTAGGGGGGCCACACGGCTGAGAGTCCACCCAAACGGACGACCCTCAGAACCTGACCTGGGTAATACCAGCGTAGGGAAGCGAGAACAACTCGGTACTGTTGATCTCTCTGCCGCACCCCCTGCTAGTGGTGCGGTTTTTTATTTTTGACAGCTGAGCACAGTTCACGTTTTGGAGAAAGGATCTCCTCATGAGCGACCATACAAACGGCAATGGAAATGTAACTGGTAATGGACACAAATCTGCCGGATCAGCCTTGACGACGACACCGTTCCCCGCCTCTCGCAAAATGTACGTAGAGGGGACACAAGCCGGCGTGCGGGTTCCGATGAGAGAGATCAGCCTGACCCCCACCAAGTCGATGAATGGGGGCACGCCCACACCAAATGAACCGATCACGATCTACGATACCTCCGGCCCTTACACAGACCCGGCTGTGAAGATCGACGCACGGGCTGGATTGGCCCCCTACCGCCGGAACTGGGTGATCGGCAGGAACGATGTCGTAGAGCTCCCTGATATCTCCTCGCAGTATGGCCGCTTGCGCGCGACCGATCCCAAGCTGAACGAACTCCGGTTTCAACATATTCGCAAGCCGCTACGGGCAAAACCCGGCATGAACGTGACCCAGATCCATTACGCCAGGCAAGGCATCGTCACACCGGAAATGGAATTCATTGCGATCCGTGAAAATCAGTCTCGCGAAGTGGCGCGCGAACTGGCCTCGCGCAATGGGCACGGCGGCGGGGTGACCCAGCACCAGGGCCAGTCCTGGGGCGCCAGCATCCCCTCTGCGATCACACCGGAATTTGTCCGCGATGAAGTCGCCCGTGGCCGCGCGATCATCCCGGCCAACATCAACCATCCAGAAAGTGAACCGATGATCATCGGCCGCAACTTTCTGGTGAAGATCAACTCCAACATCGGCAACTCCGCGGTCGCTTCCTCCATCGAAGAAGAAGTGGAGAAGATGATCTGGTCCATTCGATGGGGCGCCGACACCGTGATGGACCTCTCCACCGGCAAGAATATCCACGAAACCCGTGAATGGATCATCCGAAATTCACCGGTGCCCATCGGCACCGTGCCGATCTATCAAGCGCTCGAAAAGGTCGGAGGCAAGGCCGAAGACCTGACCTGGGAGATCTATCGCGATACACTGATCGAGCAGGCCGAACAAGGAGTCGACTACTTCACCATCCACGCCGGTGTGCGCCTGGCCTATGTGCCAATGACCGCCAAACGTATGACCGGCATCGTGTCCCGCGGCGGAGCGATCCATGCGAAGTGGTGCCTGGCTCATCATCAAGAAAACTTCACCTACACACACTTCGAAGATATCTGCGAGATCATGAAGGCCTACGACGTGTCGTTCAGTTTGGGCGATGGGTTGCGCCCCGGCTCCATAGCAGACGCCAATGATGAAGCGCAATTCGCGGAGCTGGAGACCTTGGGTGAACTCACCAAGATCGCCTGGCGCCACAACGTCCAGGTCATGATTGAAGGACCGGGCCACGTGCCCATGCATATGATCCAGGTCAACATGGAGAAACAGCTGAAGGCCTGCCAGGAAGCGCCTTTCTATACGCTGGGACCGCTCACGACCGACATCGCGCCGGGCTACGACCACATCACCTCCGGCATCGGCGCAGCTATGATCGGCTGGTTCGGCTGTGCGATGCTCTGCTATGTGACACCCAAGGAACACCTGGGCCTCCCCGACCGGGAAGACGTGAAGACCGGTGTCATCACCTACAAAATTGCCGCCCACGCGGCGGACCTTGCCAAGGGGCATCCGGGCGCACAGATCAGAGACAACGCGCTCTCAAAAGCCCGCTTCGAGTTTCGCTGGGAGGACCAGTTCAATCTTTCGCTCGATCCGGACACGGCAAAGCTCTTCCACGACGAGACCTTGCCTGACAATGCCGCCAAGGTCTCGCACTTCTGTTCCATGTGCGGCCCTCATTTCTGCTCGATGAAGATCACGCAAGATGTCCGTGACTACGCCGAAAAATTGCAGGTGGACGAACAGCAAGCGATTCAAATCGGCATGAAAGAAAAGGCGGAAGAGTTTAAAAAGACCGGGGCAGAAATTTACCGGTAGGAGTTCCCAATGGCAAAACCAAAACCAGCACCGTTACGCGAGCGAGACATCACAAGACAGATCGCGCGGGAATATTACAAAGAATTCGATCAGCTCATCGAGAGCGATGTGATCATCGTCGGCGCCGGGCCTTCCGGGTTGATCTGCGCCCATGACTTGGCTGCAATGGGGTTTCGCACGGTCATCGTCGAGCAAAGCCTTGCCCTTGGCGGCGGCTTTTGGACGGGCGGCTATCTGATGAACAAGGCGACGATCTGCGAACCGGCCAATGAGATCCTTGAAGAAATCGGCGTGCCCTGCAAAAAGATCACGGAATGCGAGGGCATGTACATGGTCGATCCCCCGCACGCCACCGGTGCGCTGATTGCCGCCGCATACAGAGGCGGCGCCAAGATCATGAACCTCACGAAAGTCGTCGATCTCATTTTACGTCGCGACGGCATACTCGAAGGCGTAGTGGTCAATAACACGACGGCTGAAATGGCCGGCCATGACATCCTTCACGTGGACCCCATCGCGCTCGAAAGCAAAATCGTGGTGGATGCGACAGGCCACGATGCCGTCGTCGTGGAACTTTTGCACAAGCGCAATCTCTACAAAGCCGTGCCCGGTAACGGTGCCATGTGGGTGTCTCGATCCGAAGAAGAGGTGATGGACCGGACCGGCGAGGTCTATCCCAACTGTTTCGTCATCGGGCTAGCCGTAGCAGCCGTCTACGGCACCCCACGCATGGGACCGGCATTCGGCTCCATGCTACTTTCAGGTCGCTATGGCGCGGAACTGATCAAAAAGAAGTTGAAGAACGAATAACCGGTCCCCGCGGTTCCTGGAAGCCGATCAAAAAGGTCATCCAGCAAGGCCGCAGGGAGTGCGAACCCGGAGGCGTACCCTCAGGGGTACGTTGAGGAGTTCGCACGACTGAGAACGACGCTGGGGACATTTTTCATCGGTTTGACTTATGGATGTACAGGATTTTTTAGTCCAAGGCGAAGGCCACGAAGAAGACAAACGCGAAGCGTGGCAACTCTTCCAACAGGCCTATGAGCGCCAAATGAAGGGCGAACTGGAAGAGGCCGTGACACTCTATAAGAAATCGATCGAGACTCATCCGACAGCCGAGGCCTATACGTTTCTCGGCTGGACCTACAGTTTTATGGGACGGCTCGACGACGCAATTGAGGAATGTCACAAGGCCATTGCGCAGGACCCGGACTTCGGCAATCCCTATAACGACATCGGGGCCTATCTGATCGAAAAGGGCGAACTCGATGAAGCGATCATGTGGTTTCAGAAAGCCCTACATGCGAGACGTTATGAGAGCCCTGCCTTCCCCCATCTCAACCTAGGACGGGTCTACGAACGCAAGGGCCAATGGACCGAGGCCATCGATTCCTACAAGAAAGCCCTGGCGCTCAACCCCAATTACGCGTTGGCCAAGAAAGCGTTGGGACGATTGATCAGTTCACTGAACTGATCTGGTCTATTGATTTTCTTTGGTTGATTTCGTTTAACTGGTTCGGGGGAAATCGTTCCGTATCACAACTAAACAAACCAAATGAACCAAACAAACCAAAAGACCATTCTCGTCGCAGTGACAGACATCTTTTTCTACACCAAAGTCCGCGATGCCATCATGGCAATGGGCTACAAGATCGAACGGGCTCGGACGCAGCAAGACATCGCTGAAAAGTCTTCAGACACAAACCCAGCCGCGTTCATTCTGAATATGAATGACGACAGATTGGACGCCTTTCAGGCTTTAGACACACTGAAAGCCGACGCACGCTTGAAGACCATTCCCATTCTCGCCTTCGCCAATCACGAAGAAGTCGAGACGTTTCATCGGGCCAAGGCGCTGGGCGTGACCAAGATCGTCTCGCGCAATGAGTTCTCCTCTCGCTTGAAAGACCTAATCGAAGAAGTCGCAGGGACTCACGTATGAAACACTCACCCATCCACGAACACCACCTGAAGCTCGGCGCAATCTTCGAGGAGGCCGCCGACTGGGACATGCCCGCTCACTATGGCACGTGGGTTGAGGAATATCAGGCAGTGCGCCAGACCGTTGGGCTCTCAGATCTCTCGCACCGAGGCAAGATCCGCGTCACCGGCGACGATCGCGTGAAATGGCTACAAGGCCTCATCAGCAACGACATTCTCCCGCTCCAGCCAGGCCAGGGCCGCTATTCAAGCTTTCTCACACACAAGGGCAAGATGCTCGGCTATTTTCGAGTCTATGTCCTTCTCGACAGCGTATGGGTGGAAGATGTCGGCGAGGTCGGCGACGCCACCTATCAAGCCCTGCGAAAGTTTCTGCTGTACGGCATCAAAGCCAAGATGGAGAGCTGTGCGGAGTCCTGGGGGCTCTTGCTGGTCAGTGGGCCCAAGGCCTGCGCGACCATCAGCGCCGCCTTCGGTGTCGAGATGAGCGACCTGACGCCGGTGAGCGCCATCGCCGCGAAAATCGGCGGCCACACCGCGTATGTCCTGCGTACAGAAGAAACAGGAGAGATAGACCTCGAAGTATTGCTGCCTGCCGACGCCCTCCATACGGCCTGGGAACGGCTCATGGAGGCCGGCGCGACATACGGTATCAAGGCAGTCGGAAGTCACGCTCGCGAAGCCCTCCGCATTGAAGCAGGCCTGCCGAAGGCTGGACCTGACCTCAACGAAGAGATCGTTCCACCGGAAGCGAACCTGGAAGGAAAAGCGTTCAGCTTGAATAAGGGTTGTTATCCAGGGCAAGAAGTCGTTGCGAGAATGGACACCTACGGCAACGTACGGCGTCATCTGGTTGGACTGGTGATGAAGGATGCCACGGTGCCCCCGAAGGGAGCCAAGCTCTTTGCGGGCGATCGTGAAGTCGGATGGGTGAGCAGTGCCACCCGTTCACCGCAGCGCAAAGAGGTGATTGCTTTCGCATTTCCGCTACGGGATTTCAGCAAGGCAGGCACGGAGCTGACCGTAGAATTCGATGGCCGCAGACATCCTGCCACCGTCCATACTTTGCCATTTTACGTCAAGAGTTAGCTCGATGACACAGCGCTGGATCGTTCTCATAGCAATGCTCGGACTCATGCCCATAATCATGGCCATGCGGCCAGTGGATGAATCCCTGCTCACGGCAGCTCACAAAGGGGATCTTGGCGAAATCACCGGAGCCATCGAAAAGGGGGCCGACGTCAACGCGGCGGACCAGGACGGAATCACTCCGCTGTACAGGGCGGCTGAAAAGGGGCATCAAGACGCTGTCGCCCTTCTGTTGGGCAAAGGGGCAGATGTGAAACGAGTGACAGTGGACGGAGCGACCCCGCTTCACATCGCCGTCGAGATGGGCCACCGAGCCGTGGTGGAACTGCTGTTGGATAAAGGCGCGGATGTGAAGCAGGTGAAAACCGACAGCGGCGAACCTCCACTCTTTATCGCGGCCCAGGAAGGGCATCGCGACGTGGTCGCCCTGCTGTTGAATCGTGGCGCGGACGTCAAGCAAGTACGGTCGGGCAACAATGCCACCCCTCTCTTCGTCGCAGCGGGCAAGGGACATCGGGAAATCGTGGCGCTGCTGTTGGACAAAGGAGCAGAGGTCACCCCGGTGACAACCAACGGATGGACGGCTCTCCATGTCGCCTCACAACAAGGGCACCAGGAGATCGCGGTGATGCTGTTGATGAAAGGGGCAGACAAGACGGCGAAGGATGCCAAAGGCCTACGACCGGTTGATCGCGCACGCGAAAAAGGCCACACCGCGCTGGTTTCCTTGCTGGAACCCTGAGCACGTAGGGCTTGAAGCGCGCCGCTCCAGAAACAACTACACTACTTTTCCGGATTTCTCGCAGCCGCCACAGCCGAAGCAAACTTCAACAGACTTGCCCGCTCCTCGTCGTCCAAGGCCAACAATAGATGCGCTTCTTCGCCGTGCATGAAGCGCAGACTGAGAAACGGTTCTTCCCGGCGTTTTTCTTTGTTGTCCCACATCGCATCGATCAGCTGCACTTTGTCCAACTGGCCGACCGACACTATGTCGTAGCGAAAATATGAATCGCCGATGACCATATCGAACAGGACATTGCCGGCGGTGAGCAACAGGAGATTGAAGCGCCCCTGATCTTCGTAGCCCTCCGGCAAAAACTTGTTGATATGGCAACGCGCGACTTTGCGATCCCCTAAGGCTGCACGAATCTTTTCCTTCAGCGCCGGGTAATCGATCTGCATAGCCTTTTCATCGGCCCCCGTCGCCGCTGCAGCAGCATTCTGAGCCTGTTCGAATATCTCATCCGCCGACATCAACCCTGCCATCTATGTCGTCCTTTCATTCGAGCACGATTAATTTGCCGCACGCCGAGCCCTCACGGCCCTGGCGACGCCGACCAATCCAAGAGCGGCCCACGCAAATTCCAAGAAAATGAATCCCACCCGCTGATCCACAATCGCAACGATCCCTAGCAGCAACGACCCGACAATGTTGAACGCGAGGTATCCCGCGTTCAATTCACTCCAGATCCCACCCTGAAGCAGACCATACGCTGACAGCACCATCAGAGCGCCCAACACGGAAATCAGCTGTAATAACATCACGCACCTCGTAAGCCCCTCACACGCGCAAGCGAATGAGTACCGTAACTGGCCACCTGTCTCGACTTCAAGAGAATTTTCTCGGACGACGGCGGTTACTTGGCATGCAGACGATGAGAAAACCGCACGGCGCCGACTTCGTCGAGAACTGTGACAGTGAAGGAGGATCCGGTGACCTGAGCCAGACCGAAATTCATGTACCCGCCTTCATTAATCAATGTAGTCGGGCGTAGTCCCACGCTGGCCGCGGTCAGTCGACCAGGAGCGGCAGATAAGGGGCCGGCGATAAACTCATGGAAGTCAGGAACTCCGTCACCGTTCGGATCGTACGCATTGGCCTGTACATAGTGGACATCCCCCGCCAGGAACACCACGTTCTTCATCTTCTGTCCGAGAATGTAGTCCACGATCGCCTGCCGCTCGCGTTCGAATCCAGTACCGTCAGGCCCTCCGGCCCAACCATCGTTCCCAGGGACGGATACGCCACCTCCCTTCGGAATGGACAACGGCACCGTGGTCACAATTACTTTCCATGTCGCGGTTGACCCGTTCAGCCCACTCAGCAACCATTGAAGCTGTCGTTCTCCCAACATCGTCTTCGCCGGACCATCCCGATCGGCATTCGGGCTCCGATACTGCCGCGTATCGAGGATAAACACGTCGAGATCTGCTCCGGCACGCACCATTCGATAGAGCCGATAGGCATCGTCATCGGCCACGCGGATCGGCCAATACTCGCGCAATGCCTGACGCCCGACCGGCATCTGGCTTTCAAAAGGTCCTGCAAAGTTATTCCGCACTTCATGGTCGTCCCATATGGCATAGACTGGAGTGGTCTCCAAAAACCGCCGCAAAGCCTCCGCACCCCGTTGGTAGCGATGGCGTGCACGGTACTCAGCCAGGGTCGTCGCCCGAAAGTCGGCGCCCGGTTCGTTTGGAGGAGATGGACAGAGCTCATCGCCGTATATTGTATCCCCGAGAAATAAGAAAAAATCGAGCTGTTGGGCGCGCATCACGTCGAAGATGGGGTAGCCGGCAGCGCCACGCCTGCAGCGTCCCTGCCCACCCAAATCGCCGCTCCACGCAAACGTCACAGGGGCATGACTCATCGTATCGGGGAGCGTCGTAAATTCCCCTCGTGCCGCCACTCGTGCTTCAGTCGATGTCCCTTCACTCCCCTTCGTGCCGACAGAGACATAGAATCGGTATCGCGTCGCCGGCGTTAATCCCTCGAGAGGAACGACCAAGGTAAAATCCGATTCCGAGCCGGCCGTGAACAGAGGCGACCGCGCCACGGGGGCCACGGCTGTCGCCATCTTCGACAGGGTATCCCAGGCTGCCACCGGCGCCCACTCGATTTGTACCATCATCGGTCCATCGGTTCGCAACCAGAGCAGCGCAGACTTGCTCGTCACATCCCCCATTGCAATTCCCTGCGGCAGCAGATTTATCGAAGCAGACGCCGTCTCGGCAAAGGGACTCCCAGAAGGAAGCCCCTCTCGTGACGCGGCCGCACAGTTCGAAAGGGAAACGGCTGTGACCAAAAGAAGCGGGAGGAGAATAGGAAACGGACCTAGCATGGGATGGACTTACCGGAATGGAAGCGACCCGTCAAGGTTGATAATCAGCCCTTCCGTTCTGCATACTATGATCCTTCATTGGAGGACAGGATGCACGATCTGACCTGTATGATCCGGGGCTGCCAGGCCAAAGTCTATGCCCCAGCCGGCACCCATAGCGTCTGCCGCGCACATTTCTTGAGCTACCTCACCTGGCGTCGCCGCAAAGGCCCACAGATGTTCATGAAGTATGCAGGAATGACGATGGAAGAACGAGACCCCTACGTCGCCGAGTGGGCCAACACCATCCGAGTAGAAGAAGCCCCCACCGCCTCAGCGCCAAAAGCCTAACGTTCCGCGCCAGCACACAAGGAAACGATAAGAGTTCCTGCCACCGTATTTCTGCATGCGCTCCCAGGTTAACGTAGGAGTTGTCTCCCGACCGGCTTCCCTGGAAATTGATGACGAAGATGAAGTCACCTTCCTGCTTCCGGTAGTTCTGACTCGAACCGCGAAAGCCGAGTGCGTGAAGGCTCGGTGCCCCCCTCCTCAAGACCTCTTTCAATGGCGCCTCCAGTCTGCCTAACGATTGAGCTCACCTGCGGGCGACAGACGGCGCAGCCGGCTGGCGAACGTCAGGTGGAGCGAAAAGTTAGGCGGCACCGTCAGCACTCCATGCGTAGTGCTCCAAACCGCGCACGGCTCCGACCTGCCTACGATCGATGATCCATGCAAACAACGTAAGACGACCATCCTGGGATGCGACTACAACCATGGAGTCCGTATTCTGATGAACGTACCTCGCCGCGGACTGATGCCGCATTCCACCAAGTGACGAGATAGGCAGCTCAGAGACTGACTCCGTGATCGTATCGAGCACTGCAACAGTGAATGGCTCTTGGTTACCACTGAGCTTGGCGCCGAATCCGTGAACCCGCAGGTCCGTGTCCATGACAACGGCACCGTCAATGCGACTCAATTTGCCGACGTTTCTGAGAAGCTTGGTCAGAAGTTGTCTGTGCGCTTCAACGGATGATTTGAAGAGCGATATCAATCGAGGTGCGTCGCCCCCAGCAGGTGGCTGAGCCATCGCCTCCTCAAGACGCTGCTGGGCAGTCACGAGTTCGTCAATGGCGTCTCGAACGCAGTTGGATCCCTTCGGATCGAATCGAAACTTGATGGCGACATCCGCGGTGTTTTCTTCCGGCTCAAAGGGCGGCGCAATAACGAGTGCTCCGCCGTGGCCCTGGTCGTGCATGGCAAAAGCTACTTCCTGGAAGCGCGCCGCGAGCGCAGCGCGTTCTGGAAAGGGAGCCTCGCCCAGTGCCTTTGCCAAGAGTAGCGCCCAGTCCGTTCTGTCGATCGGCCGTGGCAGCAACACGTCACCTCGTTGGAACACAGCGATAACGCTCGTATCTTCGCTGACTACGAGCGTCCCAACTCCTGGAACCTGGACCCGCAGCGTGAACATTGGGCAGGCGTCGAGAAAGCCCCATACCGAAGGTACGCCATGCTCTAGGTGGATGGCTAAGTGGTTTGATGGGGATGCAACGAACAACTGAACAAGCGCCTGCGGTGAAACTTTCACGGGCGTTGTCAGGCTTCGCGATCGCGGTGCTTCCTCAGGGGAGCATATGCATACCGATCCGACAACTGGACGGCCCTCTTCGGCATTCATGCTCACCCAAAAGAGATCGTTCAGCAAGCTGCATACTTGGCTGCCGCTCTGGATTAAATCGTCAGCTCGATTGCGCTTCGTGGAGTCGGCGGTCCACAGAGACTTCCGAAACTCGCATGCGTTGAGAATCCGCTGTGTGAGGGCGGATTCTGGGGTGATCAGGGGTGTTGGCATGTGGACAATGGTTCTTCGTGCCGCCTAACTTATAAGTCTGCTGCGGGCGGCCGTGCAGTATAGCACGGTAACCTTGGCACCCTGGTGGAAGGTACGTCTACCTGGGAATCAAATACTTGTTCAGTATTTCGTCCTGTTCCTCCGACCGGGATAGGCTGCGAATCCTGCAGTCTATCCCGGCTATCAGCCCGCAGTATATCCGGCCAACGAGGGACTTCCGAGACCGCGCGTCTCAAAATTTCTTCTCCCCCTCATTTCCTACACAATACACAACGGGGGAGGGACTGGGTGTGTTTCGATTGCGCGCATTGAGGGAGCACCGCCCATAATTTCACTATTCAATTATTCTTGCGGACGCACTCAGCGAGCACTTCGAAACATCTCTTCTTCCTCTCCACTCCACTATAAACAATGGGGTAGGGAGCTGGTTGGTCTCCGATTGCGCGCGTCCAACGAGGGCCTTCTCAGGCCGCGCGTTGCGCGAGCAGGGAGACCACCAGCTCCCTACCCCATCACCGCCGACCCATGATGATGAATCAGCAACCACTCATCCCCGATCCGCTCAAAAATATTCGTAGCTAACACTTTAGCCTCCTGTGGTTCGTCAGCTTGATGGGTGGTGATGTTCTCCACGCAGACAACCCAGGCCAAATCTCCCGCGACCTGCACGGTTACATCGGTCAACTCGAACGTCATAGAAAAGGTGTTGTTGAAGATCAAAACCCAGGAATCGCGGACCGCAGGCCAGTCCGACCGCAGCGACCAGCCGGGATGGATACAGGTCACATATTCCTGGTGCGCCCAGATCTTATCCATCTCGTTGATATCGAGCTTGCCAAACGCGGCATAGAACGCGTGGTTCGCCTTGTTCACTTCTTCAATGCGCTGCTCCAACATCCTTGACTCCTTAGCTGAAAAAATGAGCCGTATCATACTGCAATCACAGAGACGAGGGCGAGGGGGACGGAAATAATCAGGCCATCCTTCTTGCTCGACGCCCGCGCACGAAAAAGCCGTGCTCGGTCAATGTGCGCAGGGAAGGATACCCTGGCTATTCCCTTTTAGGGATAGATAGGGTCGAACAGATTCGATTACCGTAGGCTGCTCAAAAAGCCCGTCCAGCAAGGCCGCAGGTGAATCGAAACCGGAGGCGTACCCTCTGGGGTACGTTGAGGATTTCGATGAACCGAGAACGAAGCTGGCGGGGTTTTTCAGCAGCCTGCTAAAGACGGGAGGTTTGCCGATCAACCACCCACACTCCGGCCAAGATCAGTGCGATGCCGAGGATTTCGCTCATACCCACCGATTCGTGCAACAGCATCGCAGATAGGACGACGGCAGCCACAGGCGTCAAATTCCCAAAAACAGACGCGCGCGACGGCCCAATGCCCTTCACGCCATACAACCACGCCTGCTGCGCGATGGCCGTAGCAAACAGGACCAGATAGCCCAACGCCATCCAGTCCGCCGGCGCCACGGATCCGAGTCCCGCATCCAGCATTTTCCTATCCATCCACAAGAGCGGAATTTGAAGGACAGTCGCAACGAGCAGGGTCGCCCAATTGACGGTGAGGGCTGAATGGCGCTCCATGATCTGCCGGCTGCCAATACTGTAGAGGGCCCAGCTGACCACTCCACCAAAAACCAGCAAGCTGCCGAGCAACGGCTGATCGCCCGCGGCCTGGAACCCCGCCACGGAAACCAGCCCCACCCCCGCGAATGACAGAAGGCCCCCCAGCCACACAGCGCGCAGCGGAACATCCTGAATCAACATAGCCGAGAGCAGCGCAGTCACCACCGGACTCGATCCAATGATCACCCCACCCACGGCTCCGCTCACATACTTGAGCCCCATCATAATGAACAGGTGGTTGCCCAACACGCCGAGCCCGAGCAGTCCCAGCATGCGCACATCCGCCTTGGTCAGCTTGGTCAAGGTGCCCTCCTGCCACCACCAGGTGCTCAGGAGAATGGCTAAGCCGCCGACGTCTCGCAGGACCGAAGCTTCAACCGCGGAGAATCCACTCAAGGCCAGCTTCTGGGCCACGATCGATCCGCCCCACAACACAGCAGCAGCAATGATCGCACCATAGGCCAGTCTATTGGAGGGGGATGTCATGGGCTATGGGGATACAGTCGTTTTTGCCTGCCGTCAAGGAGTATTGCCGAAGTAGCCTTGGCACTCTTGACTACGTTGACGAAGTCGCTTATTTTTTGTTTGAAAAAGCGGAGGCCGGTGCACAAGGAGGATCAACATGAGCCGAGCGCTACGCTTTCGCGGAATCTTCTCACTCATCCTGTCGTCAACCGTCATCCTCAGCGGCTGCACCAAAGCCCTCATCCACGACGACGTGACGTATGCCCAGACTGGGACCCGCTGCTCCGGATCGGAAGGAGTGGATGATTCGTCCCTTGCCGTACTGCCCATTCCCATCGTGGCCTTCTTTGTCCCCCATTGGAACCTCCACGACATCAAGGCAGACGACTATCTGAAACGTTGCGGCGATCCTACTAAGCTGATCAATCGACACGTGGAAGTCAACCGCATCGGTTGCATTCCCGCCACGCTGACTCGCATCATTAGCCTGGGGATTTGGCAATGGTGCCCGGCGAGAGTTTCGTGGGAAGCAGATGTAAAAGCGTGAACAGTGAGGCGAAAAACCTTCGTATCCGAGGATAATTCGTGCCTCTTTACGATCTTCTTCGTACCACCAGCACGCCATCCCGAATTGTCACCAACACAGCCGTGACCAGCGGATCAGCTGCGACCACTCGGTTCAGTTCTTGAATGGCCGCCGTCTTCTCGTCCGGAGGCGGTTGTTTCAAGACATCGCCATCCCACAGAACGTTGTCGATCAGGATCACCCCCTGTGGCGACAGCAAATCGAGCGAGCGCCGATAGTAATTCACATAGTTGACCTTGTCGGCGTCGATGAAGATGAGATCGAATGGCGCTGTGAGGCGTCGCATGGTATCGAGCGCCGGCCCCATGCGGATCTCAATCTTCTTCCCGACCGAGGAACGCGCGAAATACTGGCGCGCAAGCGCGGCTGGCTTTTCATCGATCTCACAGGTAAGCACAGTCCCATTCGCCGGCAACGCTTCTGCGAAACAGAGGGCGCTATAGCCGGTAAACATGCCGATCTCCAGTACGCTGGTAGCCTGTACCAGCTGTGTCATCATCTTCAGAAAGGCTCCTTCGAGCGGCCCCACAACCATTTGCGGACATGGCATGCTTCGCTGTGTCTCCTCCCGCAAGGCACGACAGAGGTCCGACTCCGGCATGGAGTGGACCTGCGCATAGGCCTCGATATCGGCAGTGAGGAGTCTATTCATCGCCCTGTGCAACTATGGGTTTGAAAACAGATGGTTCGTTGCGTACACTACGAGAGAGACACAAACCGGCGCGATCATAACATGACGGTTCCTGGAGGGAATACGGTACTGTGAAAACCCTGAAGACTGTGGAGGCCTTGACGGCCAAACTCTTGGAGATCCAACGCATTAACAGCGCGGCGGCGCTCCTGTCCTGGGATCAGGAAACGTACATGCCGGCCGGAGGGGGGGAAGCCCGCGCCGAACAGATTTCGACGCTCCAGGGCATCGCACACCAGAAGTTCGTCTCGCCGGAGATTGAACGGTTGCTCGCCTCCTGGATCGATCCGGAAACCGGTGACATTCTGGACAGCCCCGGCGACTCCTGGGACGAGTCCTCTCGATCGTTGCTCCGTGAAGTGTGGCGTGACTATAGCCGCGCAAAAAAGCTGCCGTCCGATTTCGTCATGAAACTCAGCCGGGAATGTTCGCTGGCGCAGCAGGTGTGGACCGAGGCAAAAGAAAATCGGTCTTTTTCGCAATTCCTCCCAAATCTCCGCACGGTCCTGTCGCTGAAACGAGAGGAGGCCGAGTACCTTGGCTACAAGGAGTCGCCGTACGATGCGCTGCTCGATGTGTACGAGCCCGGCTCCACCATTGCGGCATTGCGCCCGCTATTCGCACAGATCAAGGGGCGTCTCGTCCCGCTGCTCAAACGAATTCAGCAGAGCCCGATTCAGATCAACGACGGAATGCTCTTTCACACTTTCGATCAAGCGCGCCAACTGGAGTTCGGCCGGATGGTCCTGATCGCCATGGGCTATGACTTCGAGCGGGGGCGCCTCGACCTCTCGGCGCACCCCTTCACGACCTCGTTTCATCCGACGGATGTGCGTGTCACGACCCGTGTGCACGAACACGATCTCCAATCCTGCCTCTTCAGTTGCATCCATGAAGGCGGCCATGGGTTGTACGACCAGGGGCTCGATCCCGTCTACTTCGGCACGCCGCTGGGCGATTCGGTCTCGCTCGGCATTCACGAGAGCCAATCGCGCATGTGGGAAAACTGCGTGGGCCGATCACGACCGTTCTGGCGTTTCTTTTACCCCATGCTCCAGCAAACCTTTCATCATCAATTGCGCTCGCTCGACAGCGAGCAATTCTACGCGGCCATCAATCGCGTGAAGCCGTCGCTGATTCGAGTCGAAGCCGATGAGCTCACCTACAATCTCCACATCATGCTGCGATTCGAAATCGAGCAGGATCTCGTTGAAGGCCGGACGCGCCCGGAAGACTTGCCGTGGATCTGGAACCGGAAAATGGAAGAATACCTGGGCATCGTCCCCTCGAACGATGCGGAAGGCGTGTTGCAGGATGTGCACTGGTCGTTCGGGGCCTTCGGCTATTTCCCGACGTACACGCTCGGAAACCTCTACTCCGTACAGTTCTACGAACAAGCCAAACTGGAAATCCCTCATCTGGAGGATGAAATTGCAGCCGGACAATTGATGGTATTGAGGCGTTGGCTCGGACAGAAGATTCATCGCTGGGGTCGGATGTTCACGCCGGATCACCTCTCGCGCCGAGTGACGGGCAAGAGCCTCGATCCTGAACCGTTCTTAACGTATGTTGAGAAAAAATACGGCGAAATCTACGGGCTCTAGCGGGCTGAGGGGAAACACTGTTGGTATACGAAGGCTCTGAGAGTTTATCTGTGCGGCATAACAGAAAAACGCTCACGCTGGATGCTCAAAAAGTTCGTCCAGCAAGGCCGCAGGCGAATCGAAACCGGAAGCGTACCCTCTGGGGTACGTTGAGGATTTCGATGAGCCGAGAACGCCGCTGGCGGACTTTTTCAGCATCCGGCGAGGAAGAGACTAGTACCCCATCGCCTGATTCAGCTTGGCCAGACTCACAGCGGATAATGCAAACTCTGCCTGCACCTCGATACGAGACGGCACCAGGATCGTCGTGTGGAAGACAATATCACGGATAGGGATCTTGAACTCCGGCTGCTGAGGGGTGCTCAATTCGACTGACTCGACCGACTGTGTAATCGCCCCACTATCGTGAGGCCCATAGACCGTCACGACCGCCTTCAGAATCTCCGCAACCTTCTCGTTCGTCTCCACCCCCTCGATGCCTTTCTCCAGCAATGGAATGATCTCTTCTTGCGCCTGATCTGACAGCGTGAAGTTTTCCACCCGCTCTTTCCGCCGTAGCGACATCAAGTCATTATCGAGATCCTTGCTGAAGGCTCCGTAGGCGAACCGAAAGAACTCGAAGTGGAAACCTTTATACCCCTTGCCGAACATCTGCAACTCACACAGAAAACACAATTGCTGCAGTTTCACATCGCTGAGTAGCCCATGGGGCTCTGCCAGATGCAGCACGTAGAGCAGGAGGGCTCGGTCCACTGTAATCTGATTGGGTTTCCGCATGTAGGTAGCCGCACGACTATTCCGCCTCGTAGAAGACTGACTATAGACAGCGCCGGAGTTCTCCGTCAATTCTTCGTTCGCATGTACACCCCCTTGACCAGTTGGGCCGTTTCGTCTTTAATGGACTCCATCGGAGGCCCATTTTGGCAAATACACATGTGAAAGAAATGCAAGCCCTGAAGGAACACTTGGGTAAGCATCAGCTCAAGCTCACCCGGCAGCGTGAATTGATTCTGAACGCGTTCCTCCGGCAAGAGCACATTACCGCGGAGGCGATGTATCACCAACTGGCCAAATCCGACCCTCATCTCGGGCTCGCGACCATCTATCGGACGCTCAATCTGTTCTGCGACGCCGGTCTCGCCCAAGCCAGGCACTTCGGCTCTCAGACGAAATACGACAATGTGTCTCACAAAGGCCACCACGATCACCTCATCTGCACCGGCTGCGAGAAGATCGTGGAATTTGAAAACGAAGAAATCGAGCGGCTCCAGGAAGAAGTGGCCGCCCAGAACGGATTTACCATAAAAACCCACCGACTCGAGCTCTACGGCCTCTGTTCTCGCTGCCGTCATTGACGTAACGACTTTTTTTTAGTATCATTTTGAGACAGTTTATCAATTTCAATTCCATGAGGACATTCCCATGCCATTCGCATCTTCCATTCCGCTGTTGCATCGAACGATCCTTGCCGGTCTTCTTCTATTCATTGCCGCCTGGATCTTCGCACCCGTCGCTCAGGCCGCCGATACGCTCACCGTCTATTCTGGCCGCTCGGAACGACTCATCAAGCCAGTGCTCGACGCCTTCACGGCTAGCACCGGTATTCAAATCGAGCTGTTGTCGTCGGGCACAACTGAACTGGTCAATCGACTGAAGGCTGAGGGTGACCGCACACCGGCGGATGTCCTCATCACCAACGATGCCGGAAGCTTAGAACTGGCTAGAACAGCGGGCCTCCTCCATCCCTTGAATATGCGAGAAGTCGAACGAGCCATCCCAGCCCAGTTTCGCGCTTCGGATAACGCCTGGGTGGGGCTCTCCGGGCGATTCTGGATTGTCGTGTACAACACCACCATGGTGAAGCCGGACCAAGTGAAGTCGCTCCTCGACCTCGCCGATCCAAAGTGGAAGGATAAGATTGCGATTCCGAATTCCGGCAGCGAGTATCTGCAAGCAGGCGTATCGGTCATCCGCGCCGCCTATGGCAAGGAGAAGACCAGACAGTTCCTGCAAGGCATCAAAACCAATGCGGACAGCCAGGTCTATCAGAAAAGCTCGCAGATCGTGGATGCCGTCGCCAAGGGACAAGTCGCGCTGGGTATCGTGAATCACTATTACGTCTATCGTCATTTGGCTGCTCAACCAGGGGCGCCGATCGCCGTCGTGATGCCGGATCAGCACGAAGGCGGCATGGGAGCGATCATGAACGTTGCCGGCATCGGCGTTATCAAAACGACCAAGCGCCTCGACAGCGCCAAGCTGCTCGTCGAGTTCTTAGTCGCGCAAGCGGGCCAAAAGCTCTTTGCGGATCTCGACAAGGAATATCCCTTGCACCAGGACGTCAAAGCAGACCCGGCGCTTGTGGAACGAAAAAGTTTCCGTGCGGCGCTGGTTCCCCTCTCCAAACTGGCTGAACTACGCGAGCCGACTCTCACCTTGATCGAACAAATGGGTCTCCGGTAACTCAAAGGAACCCATCGTGAGCACGACTCGCCACCACCTGGTTTCGCCTCTACAACTCATGACCTTGGCGACTGCCGGAGTGATCCTGCTGCCGCTCGGTTATGTGACCGCGCAAGCCCTCACGGCCGATCCAATCATCTGGGGCCGGCTGTGGGCAACGCGCATTCCGGAGCTGCTGTTCAACACCGTCTCGCTGGCCGCCAGCGTATCGGTCATCACGCTGGTCCTCGGCGTTTCGACTGCGTGGCTCGTCACGCGAGTGGAATTTCCCGGTCGCCGGTTGTGGGAAGGGGCTTTGGTCCTTCCATTGGCAATGCCAACGTATGTGCTGGCTTATGTGTTTTCGTATCTCTTAGGATTCGGCGGTCCCGTCGAACATCTCTGGCAACTTGTGGCCGGCCCCGAGGCTCGCATCTTTTCGCCCCATAGCTATTGGGGCGCGACAATTGTCATGGCGTTGGACACCTTTCCCTTCGTCTATCTCCTGAGCCGAAGCGCGCTGCTCAGCATGAATGTGTCGTTCGAAGAAGTGGCGCGGGCCAGCGGCGTGTCCCATCTTTCAACCCTCTGGCGCGTGACCCTGCCGCTGATGCGCCCTTCGATTGCTGCTGGAGTTGCACTCGTCATCTTGTACGTCGTATCGGACTTCGGCGCCGTATCATTGCTTCGCTACCAGACGCTCACCTACGCTGTATTCCAGCAGATGACCGGGCGATCCGATAATACTGCTGCGAGCATCTTAAGCCTCCTACTGGTTGTGCTCGCGCTGATTTTCCTGATCACGGAACGATGGTTTCGACAACGAAGCCGGTTTTATCAGACCGCAGGCCGCTATCGGGCTCCACAACGGCGCCAATATGGCTGGTCCAGCACCGTCGCCATCACCGGTTATCTCGGATTGATCGTCGGAGCGGCCTTCGCGATCCCAGCCTGGCTCTTGATTCAATGGAGTCTGTCGCCTGAAGCGCTCGCCACAATCGACAGCCGGTTCTTTGGGTTTGTCTGGAACAGCGGTATCCTAGCTGCCTGTGCCGCCACGGGTGGCGTATTGATCGGCTTGCCGCTGGCCTACCTCGCCAGCCGCCGCCCAACCCTGCTGAACCTGGGTTGCCTGCAAGCCGCCTATGCCGGCTATGTGCTGCCAGGACCGGTGGCCGCATTGGCTGTCCTTGTCCTTTTCACAAAACTAGCCCCGGTATTCTACGGCTCAGTGCTGATCCTCATCGTCGCCTATGTGATCCATTTTCTCCCGGCCGGGCTCCAATCGCTGGAGCCAGCGCTCCAGCACATGTCGCCGAATCTGGAAGAGGTCGCTCGCACCCTGGGCCTTGGAATACGCGCCACCTGGCGGCGAGTCACCCTGCCACTCGTTCGGAACGGATTTGTCGTAGCCTGGGTCTTGATATTTTTGCAAACGATGAAGGAGTTGCCTGCGACACTCTTGTTGCGGCCGGTGGGGTTCGACACCCTGGCCATTCGCGTCTGGATGGAAGCGAGCGAAGAGTACTTTCAGCTCGCAGCCCCCTCTGCACTCCTCATTGTCTTGCTGAGTCTCCCGGCACTGGCCTTACTGGTCTCGAAAGATTGGCGTGCAGCCTAACAGGATGCTGAAAAAATCCTCCAGCGGGAAGGGGATAGCCCAGTGAGTCCCCTGTGCTCGCGCAACGCGCGGCCTAAGAAGGCCCTCGTTGGACGCGCGCAGTGGAGGACTCATCTAGGCTATCCTAGGGACAATGCACGCGAGCAAGCTTGGAAGGATCATCTTTGGTCACCCGCTGCGGCCTTGCCTGGGCCAAGGCGCGTCTCGGCGCGCCAGGGTTGGGCCGGTGAGAAGGCTGGACTTTTTGAGCATCCTGTAACAAGAAGGATCGTGATTCCGTGATCTACGACCACTCCACCACACCACGCCCATCCGGGGAAGGCACATTCCAAGGCAACCTTTTCACGCCTGCTTCGTCGATCTTGGAACTACGCCATATCTCCTGCGCCTACGAAACTGGACGCCCCGCGGTCCAGGAAATTTCATTCGCGGCGCGAGAAGGGGAAATCCTCTGCCTCCTTGGTCCTTCGGGGTGTGGGAAAACCACGATTCTACGTGCGATTGCCGGGTTTGAACCGGTTCGCTCAGGCCAAATCTTCCTATCAGGTCAACTCGTCTCGTCGCCGGACGTGATGACTCCGACGGAAAACCGGCGCGTCGGAATGGTCTTTCAAGAATATGCACTGTTTCCTCACCTCCGTGTTCAAGACAATATCGCCTTTGGACTCCATCATCTCGCCCGGAACGAACGCGCCTCGCGGGTACAGGAGATGCTGCGCCTCACAGGACTGGAAGGATTCGAGCGGCGGTATCCGCACGAGTTATCGGGCGGACAACAGCAGCGAGTCGCGCTGGCCCGCGCCCTTGTCCAGAATCCTGTCGTGCTGCTGCTCGACGAGCCTTTTAGCAATTTGGACCCAGACATGGCCGGACGGATGCGCCAGGAGTTGCACGATCTCTTGCGCCGGACAAAAACGACGACGATTCTCGTCACGCACGATCATGACGAAGCCTTTGCCATGGCCGATCGAATCGCTGTCCTCAACCAAGGCCGCTTAGAACAGTTCGATACGCCGGAAATGATGTACCACATGCCAGCCACACCCTTCGTGGCCGACTTTGTCGGTCAGGCGGACTTCATTCCTGGAACCGTCTCCCAAGGCATGGTCCATACTGAGCTAGGAGAGTTTCCCGACACAATCGGCTGCAAGGACGGCACCGTCGTCGTCGTCATGATTCGGCCTGACGACATTCACCTTGTCCCAACGGAAGGCGCCCGCTCACGTGTCCTCTCTCGCCAGTTCCATGGCTCGGAAAATCTGTACACGGTCAGCCTCCCCTCCGGTCAAATCGTCCATAGCAGTCAAGGCTCGACAAGCGTCTATCAGGCTGGAACAGCGGTCGAACTTCGAGTCCTCGCCACCCATACCGTCCTCTTTCGACAAGGGCAATCTACGGGATAGGCCTAACAACCAGTCCAACCAATAACACAAGAACATTGACAGGCTTTTTCACGATCTGGCATTGATAGAGGCTCACAGCCGTTCTTAGCCTACAAATCTGTGACGTATGAATAACCTGAGACCCTGCCTATGAATGCGCTGCAAGACCTTGTCGATTATGGAGTGATTGGACTTCTATTGGCGCTCAGCCTCTGGACCGTCGCTGTGGCTGTGGAGCGGTGGCTCTTTTACCGTCGGGTCGATCTTGCTCAATACCCCAACAGCCTGGGGCTAGAGATGGCTCTAACCAAGCACCTCGTCATCATCGGCACGGTGGCCGCAAATGCTCCCTATATCGGTTTGCTGGGTACCGTGCTCGGTATCATGCTCACCTTCCACACGATGGGAACCTCAGGAACCATGGCCGTCAATGCCATCATGATCGGACTGAGCCTTGCGCTGAAAGCCACGGCGGTCGGACTGATGGTCGCCATTCCCTGCGTCGTCATGAACAACGTACTCCGGCGGAAAGTCGCGGAACTCCTCGCCCGACACAAGGAACAGCATGCAGCGGGACATTGATCAAATCAACGTCATCCCCCTCGTAGACGTCATGCTGGTCCTGTTGGTCATCGTGCTGACCACCGCGACCTTTATCAGCAGTGGACAAATTCCGGTTAATCTGGCAAAAGCGAAGGAAGTCGGCAATCGTAAAGAGGCCCCGATCGTCATTACCTTGACTGCCGACGGCGCCCTCTTTCTCAACGACCATGCCGTTCCCGAAGGGGGGCTTCCTGGGGCATTGGCTGCGGAGCCTCGAGAATCATCGGTGGTTGTGCGGGCGGATAAAGTCACCCTCCTCGAACGGTTCGTGTCCGTCGTCGATGAAGTGCGTGGGTTGGGATTTCAACAGGTCAGCCTAGAGGTCATTCGGCTGTGATTGCTGCCGCGCCACATCGCTCCGAGAGCCGTACGGGAGCCCATGTTCAGGGATGGATTATCTCTGTCCTCTTGCACGGCACAGTGGCGTTCACAGCGCTCCTGCTTGTGAAGCAAGTCCAACTCGCACCGCAGAATGATGCCTTCAAGTGGAACGTCGCCATGGTATCGCCGACGCCACAGGTTCAATCACCGACACAGGTCCAGAACCAGGCTCCGGCCCGATCAGGTCCTTCGGCGCCTTCCGCTCCCATTCCCCCTGCGCAGCAGCCTACGCAGACACAGCCAGTCTCGTCGTCCCTGCTTCTTGATCAACAGACACCTCTGCCGATCTCAGAACGAACCAACAACCCGGCAGCGCTTGAGCCTCCCCCACCAACCCAGACGGAACTCACAACTCCTGCAAAGTCGATGGCTCACACAACAGAGCCGGCTAAGCCAATCATACATGCGACCGACACACCGACGGAGGTCTCAACAGAATCTACCGCCCAGAACACACCATCGAACGCGCCGACCTCGATTCTCGAACAGGCCGCATATGCCGATGAGGCGCCGGCGCAGATGGCAGCTCTCTCCCAGGCGCCATCGACCGCGCTATCCAGGCGCGATTATGGGTGGCTCTCCGAAGCGATTTTGCGTCGTGTGGAAGAATTGAAACGCTACCCGGCCTCAGCGCGGGTAGATCGGGCTGAGGGGAAAGTCGTGATCAAAGCCGTGATCACCGAGGACGGGAACCTCGGCGAGGTGGAAGTCTTTCAGAGTTCGGGACATCCAACACTCGACAAGGCTGCGATAGACACGATGCGCCAAGCAGCCCCGTTTCATCTGCCTCACCCATTAGGACAGCCCCGCATGACCATCAAGATCCCTATGAGTTATCGGTTGGATCGATAGTCCGATCTATTTTGATGCACTAACCGGGTAGGCTGAAGCGAGAGCGAACTACATCAGGTTAGTTTCGGCACTCCTGCTGCTGCCAGCCTCGTAGAATATCCTGTCGATCAAACGTCAACACATAGGCACGGCAATAGGTGGAACGAGCAGTGCCTGCGTATCCTGAAGTGGCACTCCCTCGATCAAAGTAGGTCCAGACCGTCTGAGAACCTTCACGCCGTTCAACCTTGTGGGGCGCGCCATAACGGCTGGCAACTGTCTGCCCTGTCGCCTCATCGACACGGCTTTGGAAGTACCCTGTCTCGAACTCGGCACAAGCCACCAATCCCATCAGCACAACAGCAAGCCATCCCACACTCGTAGACCGTTGCATGAATCGGCACCCTCACGTCAATCGAGCAACCGAACGTCCTACACCCTCTGTTTCACGGCGTGCGAATCCGATCCCGTAGCCCCGACGACACATGGACCAAACCTTCATGGTCTACGATGATCGCCTCTACATCCGGCAAGGCTTCGACAAGCCGCATTCCAGATTCTACCCCCATGACAAATATCCCCGTGTCTAACCCATCTGCCCAAATACCTTCGCGGGCAATGACTGTGACACTCTGGCAACTACGCGCCGGCTGAAGTGTCTTCGGATCGAGAATATGATGGTACCGAACCCCATCACGCTTGAAGAATCGTTCATAGTCGCCGGCCGTTGAGATCGCCTCCTCTTCCAAATCGATAAAAGTAAGGATCTCACCATCCTCGCGCGGATGCCGAATGCCGACAGGAAACTTCTTCCCCCCCGGCAATTGCCCGAACGTTTTAATATCCCCTGACAAGGCCACGACTCCAGCCGATGCTCCAGCCTTCTTCATCTCCATCACCGCTTGATCCGCCGCGAAGCCTTTACCGATTCCCCCGACATCAATCCGCATCCCCGCTTTTCCGAGAAAGATCGTCTGTTTCTTTACGTCAGCATGAACCGCCTGTACATCCACCAAGGGGCGGAGAGTCTCCAGCTCAGATTCTGTGGGTATTCGTTGGCCTTCAATTACATTCCAGGCATCTACCGCTGGACCAATGGCAATATTGAATCTTCCATCGGTCATCTCGGCGACCCGCATCGCGCCTTGAACCACCACCATCGTTTCAGGACTCACAGAGACCGGCATGACGCCCGCAGAAGCATTCACACGAGACAGTTCGCTCGCAGGAATCCATGTGCTCAGGAGTTCTTCCAAACGATGGATCTCGGCAAACCCCGCGGTCGCCGCAGCTTGCGCGATCGATTCATTCCGTGCCACAGCCGTAATTTTCACCAGCGTGCCCATCTGCATCTGAGCCCTGGTCACGACGGCTGACTCCTGGCCAAGAGATATCCCCGCACAGCCGACGAAGGCGCAACAGAACAGAGTCAGAAGGCATGATTGGATACGGAGGAATGGATTTTGTCGGATCGAATACACGCGCATCTTTTTCTCTCGCGCAGGTTAGAAAGACGCCGAATTATAGGGCAGGTCCAAGACGAATGCACTGCCGTTGAACATCGTGAAGGATCTTGACATTTAAAGACCGATTGAGATATTAATAATCGTTCTCAATTTCATTTAACCAGAGATACTGTCCATGATTAGCGCGACATCTCCCAAGAGTCACTCTGCCGACTGCGGCGAAACTCGCTGTAAGTGTGGTCAACTGATCGCTAAGGTGTGCGGGCAAGGGCTGGAACTCAAGTGCAAACGCTGCAAACGCATTGTTGTCATCCCCTTCTCTTCAATCGAGGGATGGGACACCGTTGCATCATGATGCATTTCACGAAAGGAGGCACTCGAAACATCGACATGCAGTTCCTTTGTGGGAACTATTCATTTTTTCAAGAAGGCCAGAGACCATTGAGTCCCGAGTCAGACCATCACCATTACTTTCATGGAGGTTTGCAATGAGGATGTTGTCAATCCTCGGGGCTCTTTCGATCATTGCGCTGGCCGCGATGCCGGTCTTCGCAGAGGAAAGCCTAGAGGAACGAGTCAAGAGACTTGAGGAAGCACTGAAGAAATCGCAGGAGCACGAGCAACGCGAAGTGCACGTGGAACGATCCTCCGCGCCTGCCGGTCAGTATCCGGTTCCAGTTGGGCCGATCACCGACATCAGAGTCGAGCGGCAGGGTGAGGAAAAAACCCAACTAGGATTCGGCTCGACCGGATCGGGGAAACTGGTCTATGCCAAGCCCTTCTTAAGCGCGCCGAAGGCCATCGTCGGTGGCTATGTCGATGTCATGTACAACAACCTCTCCCGTCAAAATCTAGACAACCCAAGCCGTCACTCATTTGGGCAACAACGATTGGTGCCCTTTATCTATGCGGACATCACCGACCACATCAAATTCGCAGCGGAGCTTGAGTTCGAACGAGGCGGAACAAATGCTGCACAAACAGGGGCAGGAGGAACATTTGGTGATGGTTCAATGACGGTTGAGTTCGCACAAATTGACTACCTGGTCAATGAGGCCATTAATACACGCGCCGGTCTCCTCTTGATGCCAGTGGGCAAGTTCAACCTATTGCATGACTCGCCTTTGAACGATCTCGTGGATCGACCGATGGTATTCAGAATCATTATCCCCAGCACCTGGTTCGAAGCGGGTGCCGGCATCTACGGCAGCCTCTACCCTTCCTCCCAGTCCAAGCTGGACTATGAAGTCTACGCGGTCAACGGCATGAGCCAGACTGCAGGCGGCATCACAGACTTGGGAGTGCGAAGCGCGCGCGGAAGCGTGTCACGGGACCGTGACGACAACAAGGCTGTCGTCGGACGCGTCGCCTTCAGCCCGATCCTGGGCATCGAAGTCGCGGGGTCTGGTTTTCATGGCACATACAAACCCTCATTGGGGGCAGTTGGAACCGGGCGCATCAGCATATTTGCCCTCGACTGGACTCTTCAGAAAGGCCCCTTCGAGATCATTGGAGAATCTGCCTGGTCACGAATCAGCAATAACAATGCGACCGGGGTTGCGGGCAATCCCATCGGGCCAGCCGGCATGCAGGGTTATTACATCCAGGGGAATTATCACTTCATGCCGGAGTTCCTTAAAAAATGGGCACCTAGTCACTTCTCAGATGCCTCAACCTTCACTGCAGTTGTCCGCTGGGAACAGGTGGACACCGACACCGATGATCGCACGAGGACGACAGCCAATACGTTGGGCAATCGTCGAGAGTTGGAACGGCTAACACTCGGGTTGAACTTTCGGCCGATCGAAGACACCGTATTCAAGTTCGACTGGCAATTCAACACACAGAAAAATGCCCAAGGTTTGGTGAACGGCGGGGACTTTGCCGGTGCCACTAATCCACTCAATGGAAATGGATTCTTAGTTCAGATGGCAACGTATTTCTAGTTCTGTTTCAACGGTTCCCCGCCAATCCGGCGGGGAACCGGAAATTAGCGACAAAGGGCGTCTCAATGTCTGCTCGGCTTCTCAACATCATCTTATTCACCAGCCTACTGACGGCCTGTGCCACCACAAGCGGTATGCAGCAACGATTCGCTGTATGCACCTACGACCATGCCTGGGAAGCGGCCCTTGCGGCGGTGAAGGACCGCCACGTCACCACAAAGAATATAGACACGGGCCTCATCGAAACCGCCTGGCTGGAAGTCCCGATGCCGGGACGGACCTTTGGCGCCCTTCAGCGTGACCTGTCGGACAGCAAAGATCGATCTCGTATTACCATCACTGTGAAGCAACTCAACGACGTCACCAAGATCGGCTTTATAGAGACGCGAGAACGCTGGGTGTTCCGAGGAGGATCGCGCCTTTTTGGTTGGGCCTCGACTGATCCTTCAGAAGAAGTGATGTACGATATCCAACGCCGCCTCGACGGCAAGTTAAAGGAGCACGGATGTTCGCCCACGTAAGATCCAGTGCTCTTCTACTGTTGATCGGGCTTGTATCGGCGACTGACCTGTTCGCTGCCGAGCGCATCTGGGATAGCGATCTCAAACGCTACCTCACAGAACAAGAACTGTCGATGGCCGAAGTCTTCCTCACCGAGGAAGAGGCGATCAAACTGATGTTTCCAAAGTCCGAGCGCATCACAAAAGATCTTCTGCGAGTTCCCGCGGATAGGAAGCCGGCGATTGAGGAACGGATCGGCTGGAAATTCCCCGAAGATGCCTTTGAGGTCTACATCGGCGAGACCGGCGCGCAGGTCGATGGCTACGCCCTGGTGCAGCATACCATCGGCAAACACAAACCGATGACGTACATGGTCGGCGTCGACAATCGTGGCCGAGTCTCCAACATCGAACTCCTGGTGTTTCGTGAGGCCCGTGGCAGCGAAGTCAGACGGAAGCGTTTCAATGCTCAATACGAGGGTAAAACCGTTTTGGACCCGGTTCGCATCAACAAAGACATCATCAACATCAGCGGGGCAACCATGTCGGTACGCTCCATGAGCGCCGGGATCAAACGCGTGCTCGTCCTTGTCGATGAATTCTATTTAAAACCGGCAGGGCTCGGCAGCGACACGGTAGCCGCAAAGAAATCCGAGCAAGGGATCCTCGGCTCTATTTTTGGCAATTAACAGGGCAGACGATCTTCTCGCCATGCGCAACTTCAACACCCGCTTCCGTCTCCGCGACTCAGATCGGCACATCCGGCTGGTCTATACCTTCTTTCTCTTCCTGATGCTGGCCGGCTTTACCTTTTCCTTCTTCTGGGCCCACAGCATGACGGGGCTCTCGCCACAAGGGATCGCCAGTCACTACCGTGGGTCGGATGCCACATTCGGCGAACCGATGTCGTTCAGAGAGTTGGCGGAGATCACCCACTTCCACCTCTTTACGATGCCGGTCGTATTTATGATCCTGGTGCATGTGCTCTATCTCACCAGTGTCGGCAACCGGCTCAAAGTCGTGACGACCTGGATCTCGTTCGGTGGGGTAATACTGGACCTCGCTTCTCCCTGGCTTATCAGCTACGTCTCTCCCATATTTGTGCTCACAATGCTGACGGGCGATACTCTCATGACGGTGGGGTTTCTCATCATGATGGTCATCCCTCTCTACGAGATGTGGATCTTAAACCAACCGCTGTTGGCAGGAAAACACGGGAAAGAAGAATGAGTTAACGCGCACTGATACTCAGCACAGATTGCGGCCAGAGGTTTTTCACCCAGAGCCCAAGATCACAACGTGGTCTTGGGCTTTATGTTTTTCTTGGAGAAATGACGATGCCGCCATGCATCGGTGAACAGATTCACCCTGGAGTCATCACGATACAGGGGATGCTCAGAAAAATCGATCGCCTCCAGCTTCCCATCGCATCACACCATGACGTCGAACGCATCCTTGTTCGGCAAGTGAGCAGGGAGTTGGATCGCGCACTTCCCTGGCAGGTAGGTCACGGCCGACGCACGGCCACGATCTCGTTGTTGATCGGTCGCGCGGTTGGCCTGACTACCGACGAGTTGCACAACCTGGAACTTGCCGCCTTCCTCCACGATATCGGGCTCTTGATGCTGCCTCACGAGCTGATTATCGGAGCCGATAGGTTCGACTCAGAATCCTATGTCACCGTGCAGAATCATCCTCGGCTAGGCGCCTTGCTTCTCGATCCCTTCGGCTTTCTCCGGGAAGCTTCAGTGCTTATAGCCCACCACCACGAGCGATGGGACGGATCGGGTTACCCCTATAGCATCAGGGGAGAATTCATCCCTCTTGGGGCCAGGATTCTCTCGATTGCCGATGCCTTCGACGCCATCAAGGTTCCAGAATCTGACTCTGAGACCAGAAATCTCATCGCTCTCAGGATCCTTCGCATCGCATCCGGAACGCAGTTTGACCCGTCGCTCGTTGTAACCGCGATAGATCGCATCCTACATCAATGTCATAGGGGAAGAGCGTCTGCCCTAAACGAATGGGATGAGAGGTGGATGATAGGATAAGACTTCGCTGATGTACGCCCCACTCGTAGGAAAATGGGAGCAATTCTCTCGCCGCTTCACCGGTGAGGATTCTTATTTTCTTCTGAGCCCCCTACACTACCGGATCAGCAGGCCCACCGATCGGAACAGCGATGAGGAGGGCCGGGCCACATGACGCCAAAATCAGATCCATCGTTGTTCAACAACGAAGGTTGAAACTTTCATACTGGAGATCGTGTCTTGACACACAGGCCCTTTACGCTTTGATCTGTTCGGCCAGGTAGTTCTCCAATCCTACTTGTTTGATCGTTTCCATCTGCGTCTCGATCCAATCGATATGCTGGTCCACGTCTTTAGCCATATCCTCAAGCATGTGCCGCGTGGTGAAATCGGTCACCTTCGAGCAATGCACCACGCCGTCGTTTAACAGACTGAGCATTTCCTGTTCGGCCTTGAGGTCCACCTTCAGCTGTTCAGGCACCGTTTCACCGACCTGCACCGTATTCATACGTTGCACGTTCGGCACACCGTCCAGATAGAGGATGTGGCCGATAAGTTCATCGGCGTCTTTCATCTCGGCGATGCTCCGCTCCCGCACTTTATGATGGAGTCGTTCATAGCCCCAGTTCTCACACATCTTGGCATGGACGAAATACTGGTTAATCGCCGTCAGATCTGCCGTCAGGATTTTATTGAGGATGTTGACGACGCCCTCTTTGGCTTTCATGTCTTCTCTCCTTTCTCAAGGTTGCTAGGCCCGCGGGGGGGGGCTTCATTCAAGAGATCTTCGCGGCAAATAACTTTCTTGAGTGCATTATCACCACGTCCGGGACCTTCGTCAACTCGATCGGTAGGGTCTCCTTGAATTTGATTTTCATCATTGGCGACACTGGTTCTCAATCTCGCACAGCATCGTGCGACGACAAAGGTACACACTGCCATGTCCCATTTTCGGTATGGAAGGAACGTACGATGGAATGGAGAATGAATCCGCTTGAGTTTACCCTGCTTCTCGATAGCCGCAATCTTCGCTGCGACACTGGACGCTGCGGCCAACCTGTTTACTCACTTTCTCGATGAGGAACGGAGCGCTGCAGGTCGGGCAGGTCTTGTTGATCGGGCGATCCCACAAAGCATATTCGCAGGCCGGATACTTACTGCAGGCAAAGAACGAACGCCCTTTTCTCGTACGCTTCTGGACCAGATCTCCGCCACAGCCTGGCTGAGGACACTTCACACCCAACGAGAGCGGTTTGGTGGTTTTGCACTCCGGATAGGCGGAGCAGGCGATAAACTTTCCAAACCTCCCCGTCTTGACCACCATAGGACTGCTGCATTTCTCGCACTTTTCATCCGTCGTCAACTCGACCTTCGGAACGATTTTAATGGTGCCGTCTTCAAGTTTCTCAAAGTTCTGCGTGTTCTTGCAGGGAGGCTTGTCCTTGTACGCAGGACAGGCGAGAAACTTGCCGTTACGCCCCCATTTGATCTCCATCATTCGGCCGCACTTCTCGCAAGGAATATCCGTCGGCGGTTCTACTGTGTCCTTGGGTCCTGGAATCGTCTTTGCGTTTTCAAGATCCGTCGAGAACGTCCCGTAAAAATCCCGCACCGCCGTCACCCACGGCTTACTGCCTTCTTCGACCTCATCCAACTCCATTTCCATATGCGAGGTGAAATCGACGTTGATCAAGTCCGGAAATCCCTTCATCAGGAAACCGTTTACAGTCCGCCCTGTTTCGGTCGGAGCAAATCGCCCGTCTTCTTTCTCGGCATACTTCCGGTCTTGTATCGTCGAAACAATGCTCGCATAGGTGGAAGGGCGGCCGATGCCTTTTTCTTCCAATTCCTTGATCAGCAGGGCTTCGTTATAGCGAGGTGGCGGCTGGGTGAAGTGTTGCTTCGAGAGCACGCCCGGGACTGTCTGCCCCTCCTGGAATACGAGTTGCAACCGTTCTCCCTCGCTGAGCAGCGGTAGCTGACGCTCCGCCTCATCTTCGACTTCCTGCTCGTTCTTTTGCTTCTGCGCGAAGAGTTCCTTGTCGATCCCTTCCATATAGACAATCGTATGGCCAGGGAATTTCACGACCGTGCCGGTCGAGCGGAAGAGAAACTTCTCTTTTGTCGAGACGGGGCTCGACTCCACACGAGTCACATCGAGAATCGCAGGGACCATCTGTGACGCAATAAACCTGTTCCAGATCAATTGGTACAGTTTATAGACATCGGGCTCTAAGTACTGCCTGATCGACTCAGGGTCGCGCGCCGCCGCTGTAGGGCGAATCGCTTCGTGCGCTTCTTGTGCTGCCTTCTGCGTCTTATACACGTTCGGCGTGGCGGGCAAGTATTCTGCGCCAAACCGTTCCTGGATCACCTGGCGTGCTTCGGCCATCGCCTCGGTTGAGATGCGTGGGGAATCCGTCCTCATATAGGTAATGAGACCGGTCTGACCTTCGGCTCCGATTTCAATTCCTTCGTAGAGCTTTTGCGCCAGAGTCATCGTTTTCTTCGATGAGAAATGTAACTTGCGCGCGGCTTCCTGCTGGAGCCGGCTGGTGATGAAGGGCGCGACTGGATTCCGTTTCTTTTCTTTTCGTTCGATCGAGTCGACGACAAACGCTTTCCCTTGAATCGCCGAGACGATGCGCTGGGCGTCGGTCTCCGTCGCAAGCGACGCGTCCTGCCCATCGATGCTGTGCAGCTTGGCTTCGAATGCGGGAGGATTGGCGCCTGCTAATGTCACCGCAATCGACCAATACTCCTCCGCGCGAAAGGCTTCTCGCTCCTGTTCACGTTCGCAAATCAGTCGCATCGCCACGGACTGAACTCGGCCCATGCTGAGCCCACGGCGCACCTTGGTCCACAACAGCTGACTGCCTTGGTATCCGACAATTCGGTCCAGCACCCGTCGGGCCTGCTGCGCATTCACCAACTTCATATCCACCTGCCCCGGGGACTGCAGCGCGCGCTTGATGGCCGATTCGGTGATTTCATTGAAGAGCACACGAAACACTTTCCCCTCAGTCTTTTTCTTGGACTTGGATTTTGATTTTCCCAGCAATTCCTGCTCAAGATGCCACGCGATGGCCTCGCCCTCTCGGTCGGGGTCCGGCGCAAGAAACACCTTGTCCACCTCTTCCGCCTTCTTCTTAATCTCTGCCAACACCTTGGATTTCCCTTTGATCGTCACATACTGCGGCTCGAAATCGTGTTCGAGGTCAACGCCGAGCTTGCTCGTCGGAAGATCCTTAATATGGCCGACCGAAGCCATAACGGTATAGCCACGCCCTAGATACTTGGTAATCGTGCGTGCTTTCGTCGGAGACTCGACAATGATGAGTGCTTTAGCCATGAAACTCCGGTTCGTTATGAGGGTTGCCCCTCATCCGTATCAAATAATGCACATCTGTGCAACTGTTCGGTCGATTATGTTCGAAGATACCGTTGTCCCGGCAGCTGTGTGACTTGCTGCCGAAGCTCCAAGGATAAGAGCGACACCATCACAGTGGATACCGACAACTTCGTGGCCCCAACCACTTCATCTACTGTGCGCGGGTCATAGGATAGGACATCGTACACGAGCTGTTCCTCTTCGCCTAAACGATCGACGGGTACGGTCTTCTCCCGAGCAGGTTGCACGCGTAGGCGCAGCGCCGGTTCCAGCTGCGGCAAGACCGCGTCGATCACATCTTGCGCGCGCTCGATTAACGCCGCACCCTCTTTGAGCAAGGCATTCGTCCCACGGCTGGTGTCTTCTTTCACAAAACCAGGAACAGCAAACACCTCTCGGCCCTGCTCGGCGGCCAACTTCGCCGTAATCAACGATCCACTGTTGATGGCCGCCTCTGTCACGATCACGCCCAGGGACAACCCGCTGATGATGCGATTCCGTCGAGGGAAATGATGACTGTGGGGTGGGCAGCCCATCGGTACCTCAGACAATATCGCCCCTCGTTCTTCGATCTGGCGGCGTAACCGCTCATGTTCGGGTGGATAGGTGCGGTCAATCCCGCAACCCAACACCGCGATCGTGCGCCCCCGCGCGGCGAGTGCGCCTCGATGAGCCGCCGCATCAACTCCGCGAGCCAGTCCACTGACCACCGTGATACCTGCCTCAGCCAAGTCATGGCTCAACTCTTCTGTCATGGCACGTCCGGCCGCCGTGGCGCGCCGTGCACCCACGATGGCAACCGCCAATTCGTCCTGCTCCGTCAATGTGCCCGTGATGTATAAGAGCGGCGGAGGGTCCGCGATCGTCTTAAGGAGAGCAGGATAGGCATGATCCAACAGGCTCCGAACTTCAATATGTCCATCTTCGATCGCCTTGAGTTCGCGTTCGATGCTTCGGCACGCAATGTGATCAGGCCCTCGTCGTATTGCATCCGCCAACTGCGAGCTGCATCCCCTTTGAATCAATTCATCACGAGACGCGCGCAAGATGGCATCGGGAGAGTGCCAGATGCGCACTAACTGAAGGATCGTCAGGTCTCCCACCCTATCGATCGCTCGCAAGCGAAGCCATGACTCTAACACCTGACTTGTCATGGGCTGGCCGGAAGGAAGACCTGAGACCTCAGGAAAGGAGTCTGCACCTACAGGCTGACTGAAAGATTGCATCGTCTTGTCGATTCAGAGTCACGCTCGTTAGAGCACTGCAAGATCGTACTGTTCCAAGTGCAAGTGTTCGTCCGGCATCACGATGATTTTCGCGGCGCACTCGCGCTCCACGGCTTCAAGCCCCTGCCGCTCTTCATCCTGCAACAGCCCGACGACCGAGGGATGGGCGCCGATGACGATCCGCTGCGGTTCTGGACTGCTGCCGATGCGGCGCACATCGCGAAATATTTCGTAGACCACCGTGGTCGGAGACTTTGTATACCCTCGCCCTTCGCAGTAGTGACAGGGCTCAGAGAGCGAACGCAGGAGGTCTTCTCTCACTCGTTCACGAGAGATCTCGATCAATCCCAAGTCGGAGATTCTCGACACTCTGGTGCGGGCTTTGTCGTTCGACATCGCGTCGAGCAATGCGTGATAGACCTTGTCACGATTCTTCTCACGTTCCATATCGATGAAATCGACGATGATGATGCCGCCGATCCCGCGCAACTTCATCTGATAGGCCACTTCTTTCGCCGCTTCCAGATTGTTCCGGAGAATGGTCTCCTCCTGATCGCGCTTTCCCACGAACCGCCCCGTATTGACGTCGATCACCGTCATCGCTTCCGTATGATCGATCACGAGATGCCCTCCGGACTTGAGCCAGACTTTGCGGCTGAGAGCCCGCGCCATCTCCTGCTCCACGCCCAGATGATCGAACAGGCTTTCGTCTTTATCGTAGAAATGGATGCGCGACGTTTGCTCCGGCGAGAATCGCTGCACGAAATCACGGACGGCCTGGTACTCCTCCCGCGAGTCGATCCATAATCGGTCGACTTTCTTCCCGAAGAGATCGCGCACAACGCGGAAGCTCAGGCTCAAATCGGCGTGGAGCAACGCCGGCGCCCCCTTCTGCTCGCGTTTCGCCAGGATATCCTGCCACAGCACATGTAAAAAATCGACGTCGGATTTCAGCTCGTCTTCTTTGACCCCTTCGCTCACCGTGCGGACGATGTACCCGCAGCCCGGTTGCCGCACTCGCTTCATAATATCCTTCAGCCGAGCCCGTTCCTCATCACGAGCGATACGGCGGGACACACCGATATGCTCCACATTGGGCATGAACACGAGATACCGGCCGGGAAGCGACACATAGGTCGTCACCCGCGAGCCTTTCGTGCCGATAGGCCCTTTGGAAATCTGCACCATCAGCTCCTGCCCTTCACTCAGCAATTGCTCGATCGGCTTGGAGCTTTGCCGCCGGGGACCCAGCATATCTCCATCCTTATCGGCATCCTTGTCGTCCTCATCCGCATCGACGAGTGTGTCCCCCGGCTCGGAATCCAACGACAAGTCCGACACGTGCATGAAGGCCGCTTTCGCAAGCCCGATGTCCACAAACGCCGCCTGCATGCCTGGCAATACTTTTGCCACTTTTCCTTTGTAAATGTTCCCGACGAAGTCCTTATGCTTCGCGCGATCTCCAAAAAGATCCGTGACGACTCCGCCATCCAACACTGCGACACGAGTTTCCTCGCGCGCAACTGTAATCGCAATTTCTACTCCCATACCCACTCCTTCCATTCAGCAGAACCGTCGTACTCAGATCAGGACGAACGCGGGGAATCCCCAGGTTTCGGCCTCTATCGTGAACTCATCGAGCAGACGGTCTGCGCCTATCCTTATACCTCTTGCCTTGCTCTCGATCCATTCGAAACCAACAGATGACTCTACTCCCTAAAAGAAACTCAACCGACGGCGTTTGACGTTCAAGAGCAGGCCCAGCGATGCCATCGTCATCACCGTCGCACTCCCGCCGTAACTCATAAGCGGAAGGGGAATTCCCACGATAGGAAACATGCCCGCTGTCATGCCGATGTTGATCACGACGCAAAACGACAACATGCAGAGGATGCCGATCGCCAGCAGCGCTCCGAGCTGATCTTTCGCGCGCGCCACAATGTCTAACGACAGCCAGATCAACCCGACAAACAACAGCAAGAGCACCAGCACCCCAAGAAATCCCCATTCCTCTGCGAACACCGAAAACACAAAGTCGGTATGCCCCTCCGGCAAAAACTTCAATTGGCTTTGCGTCCCTCCGTAGAGCCCCTTCCCCGTCAACTCTCCCGCTCCAATAGCAATCTTCGATTGGAGCGCATGATAGCCCTTGCCTCCGGTGTCGTAGACTGGATCGACAAAGGTCATAATGCGCTGCCGCTGATAATCATGCAATGACCCCCACATCATCTCCCAGGCGAAGGGAAACAACATCAACGAAAACAGGAGGATGACACCTATCGCCTTCGACCTCATGCCCACCATCAGCAACATGGCGGCATAAATTGCCAAGAAGCTCAACCCGCTTCCGAGATCCGGCTGCTTCAGGATCAAGAGTAGCCCCGGCAACACCAACAACCCAGGAAATACCACTCGTTGAAGCCATCCCACTCGCGGCGCCTGCGAGTAGTAGTACGCCAAGGTTAAAATAAGGATAAACTTTGCAAACTCGGACGGTTGGAATGCAAAAGGTCCTATTGGAATCCATCGTTGCGCCCCTCGGCTACTTCTGCCCTCAAATAGCACGAATGCAAGCAGGATCAAGATAACCGCATAGGCAGGATACGCTAACCGTGCGATACGATGATAGTCCGAGAGCCACATCACAAGAAACGCGACCGTACCCAGCAGGATCCACACCGTTTGCTTGGCATAAAACGGGAACGCAGCCTCTTGGTCATGCGTCACGCTATAGATCGACAGAACACCGATTCCCAAAATGGCAAAGATCAGTCCAATAAACCGTAAGTCGAAATTGTCGATGCCCCGGCTCATGGATACTCGATCGATCATCGTACTCCCTGTTCTCCAGCCTCGCCGACCCGGGCGACGGCGCCGTCCTTCACACTGGAAGGCGCGGTGCGATTCAATTTCACATAGGCCTCGATCAGCTCTTTTGCAAGGGGCGCGGAGGCGGACCCCCCGTGCCCCATATGCTCGCCTATCACCGCAACGGCGATAGTGGGCGCCTCAACCGGGGCGAAGGCGACAAACCAGGCATGATCACGAAATTTCTTCGGAATATCTTTCTCCGAGCCGCTGCGCAAGGCCGCCACCTGGGCCGTGCCGGTTTTTCCGGCGATCGTTACCAGTGACGACTGGGCTTTCGTCGCCGTTCCCTCTTTGACCACCCCAGCCAGCGCATCTTTTATCACCGGAAAGATTCCAGGCCTCAGATTCACAGTGCGCTTGGGAACCACAGACCGCTGCTGTAGTTCTCCTGTCGCTCGATCCATGACGGCCTGGACCAAGCGCGGGCGAAACATAACGCCATCGTTTGCGACAGTGCCAATCAACGTCGCCATCTGCAACGGGGTCACATTCACATAGCCTTGTCCGATCGATGCCGAAATCGTTTCACCAGGCAGCCATGCCTCATTCTTCGCCTTTTTCTTCCAGGCCTCAGAAGGCACAATCCCAACCCGTTCAGACGGCAGCTCGATCCCTGTCTCCTCTCCCAACCCAAACTGATGAGCAAAGGAAGCCATGGTTTCGATCCCCATTCGCTGACCTACGGTATAGAAATAGACATCACACGATTGAACAAGCGCGTGCCGAAGATCTACCGAACCGTGTCCTCCGGCTTTCCAATCATGATACGTCCGGCGACCGAACTGATAACCACCATTGCAGTAGATGGACGTCGACGGCGTTACGGTCTTCGTTTCCAACGCGGCTGCAGCCATCATCACTTTGAAAACCGAACCTGGCGGATACTGCCCTTGCGAGGCCCGATTGTTCAAGGGTCGCCCCTCGTTTTGCACGATCTCGGCCCATTGTTTCGGTGTCAGTTCGCGCGAGAGAATGTTCGGGTCGAAACCAGGGCGGCTGGCCATAGCCAGCACGTCGCCCGTTCTCGGATCAAGCGCGACAATCGCGCCAGTTTCCTCTCCCAGCAGATTTTCGGCCACCTTTTGCAGCCTCGCATCGATCGTGAGGTACAAATTGTCCCCCGCATGAGGCTGTTCCACAACCACGGTTCGCTTTTCATGACCTATTGCATCGACTTCTATGCTTTTCTGTCCGGCCTGACCGCGCATGAGCTGATCAAAAAACTTTTCCACACCATATTGCCCGACGATGCTGCCCTGATGCAGATCGGCAAATTCAGGCTTCTCTAATTGCTCAGGCGACACCTCCCCGACATACCCCAATATATGTGAGGCAGTCATTCCGCTCGGATAGTTTCGCTGCGATTCGACTTGCACCATCACTCCGGGCAAGTCCAGACGGTGCGACTCGATCAATGTCGCTTCTCGGAGGGTTAACCGATCTTTCACCTTACGCGGCAGTTGTCTACTGCCACGAGCCGTGAGTTTCTTCCTCACGAGCGCTTCATCGAGCCCCAGAAGGCTACTGAGCTGATCGATGAGGCGATCGCGATCTTTCACGTCTTCAAGCGAAACATAGAGCGTGAAACTCGGGACGTTGTTCGCCAGCAACACCCCATTTCGATCGTAGATGAGCCCTCGCGCCGGCTCCATAATGACAGAACGTGTCCGATTGTTCGCCGAAAGATCGCGGTAGTAGGCCCCCTCGCGAATTTGCAAGTTCCAGAGCTGTACCGCTAGTACCGCCACGATAAGCAGCAAGCCGACGCGGAGGATGATCAGGCGGCGTTGGAGTTCCCCGAGTTCAGAATCGTGCAGACCAGCAGTTGCCATGCGTCACAATCAACATTCTGCCACGCCCATTGAGAGACCTGCTATTCGGTCCTCAGGCGGGTGCGATCAAATCGTCGGGAGAGTATCCAATAGAACGCCGCTCCCATCACCCCGTCGAAACAGGCTTGTGGGAAGACGATAGACTCGACCATCCACCACATCTGAGATGTATCGAAGCCCTTAAACGTCATTGCGGCAAGCAATCCGCTCGCCAAAGATACCAACAAAATCCCTGCCCCTAGGGAGATTGCGGTCACCTGTGACACTTGCCGCCCCAAAAATCCTGTCAAGAGGCCAACGCCTCCGTTCACGAGAAGGCTCAACCACAGTTCGCCGGCAGAGAATAAGCTCAGAATCCATCCGATCGCGAGTCCCACGAGAAGGCCTTCAAGTTCGCCCGCAAAGAGTCCAACGAGGGCGGCGGCCACAAGCCCCAAATCCGGCTTGATATTCCATACACTCAGATGTGGCAATAGCGTCGTCTGCAAGGGAACAAGCAGAACCACGAGAGCCAGATAGAATAGGAATTTCACGGCGCTGACTTCTCTGGTGGATCTGTCCCTACCCCGGTCTTTGTGGACTGTCCGTATGACGTCTGAATGACCAACACTTCCTCTACGCGACCGACATCGACTTCCGGCATCAGTTCGGCAGACTGGAAAAGAGCGCCTTCCTCTTTATCGATCCGCGTGATCGCGCCAATCATGAGCCCTCGGGGAAAATCTCCGATAAGGCCTGATGTCACAACTCGATCGCCGTCTCGCAAGGTCGACAGCAACGGAATATACTTCAGCTTGGCCAACCCCCGCTGAGCCCCTTCCACAATACCTTCATCTCTCGTCCGCTGAATGAGCGCAGCAATGGCATTGTTCGGATCGGTCACCAAGAGCACTACCGAGGACGCTCCTGTCGTTTTCACCACCCGCCCGACGACACCGGCAGGCGTCACAACTCCCATATCCGGCTTGACCCCGTCGCTCTCTCCTTTATTGAGAATAATGGCGCGATATCGATTTGTGGCATCGCGCCCGATCACTTGAGCCGCGATCATGGTAGGAAGCGCCTGCTCTTTAAAGTTCAGTAACGCCGTCAATCGTTCTGTCGCAGCGGCTGATTCGCGCAACTGACTATGTTGCCCTCGTAACCACTCATTTTCTTTCCGCAGCTGCTGATTCTCTTCCCGAACCCCCTGCAAAGCCACATACTGTGCCCAGCGATCGGCAATGCTGGAATCGATCGAGGCAACCGCTTCGAGGGGAACACTGACGACGTAACCGACCGGTCCCCCCAGATACTGCAGAAGCCCTTGGATTTGACTGGGGAAGATAAAAAGAGCCACCAGCAGGAGGGCAAAACAGGCAAGCGCAATGCGCCTGGCACCGTAGGGAGAACTGGAGTGAGCCATCCACATAAGGGAGTTTGGGATGGAACCTTATCGGTAGGTGTTGGCCTGGGACATCACCGATACTTTAGCCAGCAGATCCAATTCATCGAGGATTTTCCCGACCCCCAATACAACGGAAGTCAGCGGGTCATCCACGGTGATGATCGGCAGATTCGTTTCCTCACGAAAGCGCGTATCCATACCCTTCAGCAACGAGCCTCCGCCGGTGAGGACGACGCCTCGATCGATAATATCACCCGCTAACTCAGGCGGGGTATTCTCCAGTGCCACTTTAATCGCGTTGACGATTGTGCCGATCGGTTCCTGCAACGCTTCACGGACTTCTGCGTCATCTATCACCAGTGTGCGGGGAATGCCTGAAATCAAGTCACGCCCCTTGATCATCATCGTCTTGCGTTCCTCAAAGGGGTAGGCGGACCCGATTTCGAACTTGATCCGCTCCGCCATATGTTCACCGATGAGGAGGTTGTACTTCTTTTTGATGTAATTCATGATCGCATCGTCCATGCGATCGCCCGCCACCTTGACAGACTCGCTATAGACAATTCCGCCGAGCGAAATGACGGCAATATCGGTCGTGCCACCTCCGATATCGACCACCATATTGCCGGATGGTTCAGTGATCGGAAGACCGGCACCAATGGCTGCGGCCACCGGTTCTTCGATCAGATACACTTCGCGGGCGCCGGCTAATTCAGCCGAGTCTCGGACGGCCCGCTGCTCCACTTGTGTGATGCGCGACGGCACACCGATGATAATGCGCGGACGCACGAACGCGCTGCGGTTGTGCGCTTTCTGAATGAACCGTTTCAACATCTGTTCTGCCATCTCGAAGTCGGCGATCACACCTTCTTTCATGGGCCTCACCGCAATGATGTTGCCCGGTGTACGGCCCAACATTCTCTTGGCTTCCGTACCGACTGCGAGCACTCGTTCGGTCTTTTTCTCAACTGCCACGACCGAGGGTTCGTTGAGCACGATCCCTTTCCCATGCACATACACGAGGGTCGAAGCTGTCCCTAGATCAATGGCCAGATCGTTCGAGAACCATCCGAAGATATCGCTCCCAAAGCCCACGATTGTTCTCCCTTCCCCTCACGCTCCGACAGCTGGCTCAGTCGGGTGATGCCAGACGGCCTACATCTAACACCTGGGTGCCTGCCACCTCGTCGCCAAGACGCCGTCCCTGTTCATTCCCGATAATTAAGACCGCTTCGAACCCAATGATTGCTGCCGACACAAGCCATCCCACATACGGAACCGCGAACGCGACGTGAGCCACCGCAAAGGGAAGATTGCGGATAATGGATTCTCGAAAGCCTGCGGGCTCACGCCGGTCTGGAAGCGCTGTCTGAAGTCCGATTAACCGCTTGCCGATGCTACGCCCACCGGCAAATCCATCGGCAATCAGTATATAGGCCAATCCTCCGAGAAAACCTACCGGCACAAACATTTGACCGGCTGCTGCAACAATGAACAGATCGATCAGCTTGGCGATACCGCGGTTCAGAACCTGCGCCTTAGGGTAAACCCCGGCGCCGATTGAATGAACCCCTCTGACCTCCTCTGCCAAGGGATCTCCTTACAATTCGTGGCAAAGTATAACAAATCGAACTACCTTGCACAAACAAAGACCATTCTTCTGCAGGTCACGCATTATGAGCCACTGCGATCATCTTCGCGGACTGATCACTCTCCTCATTATGAAACCATGGTCTGTAAGAAACACCGTCTCTTGCCTTTACTGAAATCCCTGGGTAGAATCCGTACATATCAGGTTTCCGAGAGGTTGTCATGCTCAAATTGATGCGCGAATCGTCGCATAGCTACCCCTGGCTCCTCAAGTCCATCATGGGAGTCATCGCCCTCACCTTCGTCATCACGATGGGCTGGTGGGGATTCGGCGAGCAGCAAACCGGCGCCTCGGTTGCCTCAGTCGGAGATCTCACCATATCCCGTGATGAGTTTCGGCGCGCCTACGAGAACACCTACCGCTTCTATAAAGACAAAGTCCCCGGAGAATTCAAAGACGAAACGATCAAGCAAATGGTGATCGATCAACTTGTCGACAATCGGACCTGGCTCATCGCGGCAAAGAACATGGGTCTTACTGTCGCTGACGCCGATCTGCGTGAAGTCATCATGCAAATCCCCGACTTTCAAAAGAACGGCGCCTTCGATCCGGAGATCTATCAACGACTCCTGGCAGCGAACCATCTGACCCCCGCGACATTCGAAGCGATTGAAGCGAAAGAAATCCTGAGCAACAAAGCCCGGATGGTCATCCGCGACGCCGTGTCCCTTACCCCTGCCGAGCTTGCCGAAGCGCAAGCCCTCACACTGCGCCAAACGGAATCAGACCCGGCGAAGGCCGCAGCGGGGAGGGACCGAGCCGTGCAGGACGTCCTTTTCCAAAAGCAGCAACGCGCGATGACGGCCTACACCGAATCGCTCAAGACAGTCATCCCTATCAAGATCAACCGCGAGCTGCTGTAGCAGGAGGCTCAAAAAGGCCGCCAGCATCGTTCTCGCATCGCTCAGAGGCTCAACGTTGAAGAGCACCCTCGGATATTCGGAACACTGAAAGGGCTTTTCCGTTCGCCAAGATCTATTGGAAGGGCGAACGGCTACACGAAGTGCGGTCCGTACCTCCTCGCCTCTTCACTCGCTGCGGCCTTGCTGGACAGCCTTTTTGAGCATCCTGCGATATTTCATCGGCATTTTCCGTATGAACGGAGGTTTCCGCAGCCTGCCAGGAACAGAGCCTGTCAGAGAATCAACATCGCATCGCCATAACTATAAAAACGATATCGTTCGCGAACGGCCTCTGCATAGGCCTGCCGCAGATATTCGGTTCCAGCTAAAGCGGAAACCAGCATCAGTAATGTGGTGCGTGGCAAGTGAAAATTCGTGAGAAGCGCATCGACGACCTTGAATGAAAATCCTGGAGTCATGAACATATCCGTCTCTCCACGATAGGATCGAATCTGTCCGTCCGTGCGAGCCGCCGTTTCAAGTGCACGGGCAACTGTGGTTCCGACAGCGACAATACGTTTTCCTGTAGTTCGCGCCTGTTCGATCGCACGTACCGCCTCTATTCCAACTTCAATCCATTCTGCGCCCATCTGGTGGTCTTCGATCTGATCGACCACCACCGGTTTGAACGTCCCAATACCGACGTGCAGCGTGACGGTCGTGAGATCGATCCCTCGCTGTTGAAGCCGTGCCAATAGCTCCGGTGTAAAATGGAGCCCGGCAGTCGGCGCAGCAATCGCTCCCTCATGCTGCGCAAACACGGTTTGATACCATTCTCGATCCTGATCGGTCGGCGCCCGTTTCATATAGGGCGGAAGCGGCATTTGGCCATGTTGCCAGAGCCACTCTGACATTGGAATTGAGCTCTCGACTCGAACCGTTGTTCTGGCCGCACCACGCTCAACTACCGTGGCAACAGCCTCAGCGCCCATTTCAATAATCTGCCCAGGCCGAAATGTGCCCCTCATCAGCACTTCCCAGATCGCATCGCCGAGATCCTTCACAAAAAGAATCTCGACTCCCGAACCGGAAAGTCGCTTCCGCCCGTTCACGCGAGCTGCCAACACCTTCGTATTGTTGACCACGAGGAGATCGCCGGGCTGAAGAAGATCGGGCAATTCAGCGACACGGCGGTGCGCAAACGAGCGTGCGAGACGCTCCAGCACGAGCAATCTGGCGTGATCACGCGGAACAATCGGGTGGACGGCAATCAGCGAGGGATCGAACGGAAAGTCGAATTCTGAGAGCTGCATCAGGAAGACGGCGGGGTGGGAGCTTTAATCAACGTCATACTCTGCAGTTCAGTGCCCGGATAATAATACCGAAGAATTGTCGAGAAGGGGTAGCCCAACTCAGCCAGCTCTTTCGCGCCCCACTGGCACATACCGACGGCGTGGCCTGCGCCGAAACCGGACAGCACCACGTCTCGACCGATCGATTCAATAGAAAACTGCGTGCTAGGAATGATGGTATACCCGACCGCTTTCCGCAACTCTTCTCCGCGAAGCACCAATTCTCCACCAGAGTGGAGGACACGCAACTTCGCAATGCGCCCCCCACGGCTGAACGACAGGGGCGTCATCGTCGCAATTGTACCCACGGGAAATCCCTGTTGCCGTAAATTTTGCTCGAGCGTGTCGACGGTAAAGGAAGATTTCCATTGATAGAACGGCGACATCAAGTCGAAGGGGCACTCCACACCCTTGAGATAGGGATAGTCTTTCGACCACACATTCATGGCATCTTCCGTCAACCCTGCGGCCGTCGATGAGAATGCTGCATAAATCGGCGCGCCATCATAGGTCACGACCAGCCCCCGCGTCTCTTCAACCGCGCGCAGAATCCCGGCATCAATTCCCTGCTTCCCACGGTAGACCTGATCTTGCACTGTAGACGCTACATCGTACTCTCGCGTCGCGCTCAACATCTGCTGATAAAGGGCATAGGTTCTGGCCGCGACTGCCTGCGCCTTCAACATCTCCGGGTGCCAGGTTGAGCTGACCTCGGCGGGCACCACCCCTTTGACATATTCTTCGACATCCACCCGATTGATGACCAGAATCCCTTTACCTCTTCTCACAAGATGGATAAGGCCGCTTACGGAAAGTTCTGTGCCGGAGTCGCCCGATGACACCGCCGCCCCATTTGGCTTCCGAGAGGGCCGAGAAAAGGTCACGGTGAGACCTTGCTCTCCGCCATTGATCGTCAACTGGTCCGTCTGCATCTGGACACCGTTCACGAAAAACCCCTTGTCAGCGGCTAAGACCTGGACCGACGCGCGCAGGGTCTGACCACGACCTTTTACATCTGTCGCCCACAACGGACCATCTGAACGAATATCGAGTCGCAGCACTTCAGCCGCCAGCAGGACGCGGATCGACTCGGCCGCCTCGACTCCAGAAGACAGACCGAGAAGGCATACTCCCATCACGATGGTGAGACACACGCCACTCCTCAGCTTCTTCATCGGCGAATGATCCATGATATGAAATAGAATACCAGACTCAGAATGACGCTGAGGAGCAGACTCGTGACGATGGGAAATGAGAAGCTAAAGTTATCTCGTCGGATAGAGATGTCGCCGGGAAGCTTGCCGAACCATCCCAAGAAATTCCCAAGTCCTGGAACACGGTCTGCGATCAACAACAGCAGGCCGACCACAACCACACAGAGCCCGACTCCGATAAAGACTTTGCCAAGATTTCCCCATTCAGCCATCAGCTTTGCGCTAAATGTTCTGCGATTTGCACCGCATTGAGCGCGGCCCCTTTGCGGAGATTATCGGAAACCACCCAGAGATTCAGACCGTTCGTGATCGATTCGTCCTCCCTGACGCGGCCGATGTAGACCTCATCTTTGCCGGTCGCATCCAAGGGCATGGGGTAGAGCTTCTTGCCTGGATCATCGTACACGATGACACCCGGCATAGCCGCCAACAGCGCACGGGCGTCATTCGGCTTGAGCGGTTTTTCCAACTCTACGTTGATGGCTTCGGAATGGCAGCGCATCACTGGAACACGCACAGTCGTCGCTGTCACGCGAAGCATAGGAGCGTCGAGAATTTTTCTCGTCTCGCGGGCGATTTTCACTTCTTCGGAGCAGTCCCCGCCGTCGTTGAATGATCCGATATGCGGCAGCAGATTGAATGCGATCTGATAAGGATACACTTCAGCCTTTGTATCGCGAAAGGACATCAGATCTTTCGTCTGCGTCATCAGCTCATCCATGGCCGCAGCGCCAGTCCCGGAGACCGATTGAAACGTCGTGACGACAACGCGCTTCACCCCCACGGCATCCTGCAGCGGCTTGAGCGCCATGACGAGCGGTGTCGTGGTGCAATTGGGAATCGACACAATGCCGCGAGGCATCGTCAACAGCGCATGGGCGTTCACTTCCGGGACCACCAACGGAACGCCGACCTCCATCCGAAAGACACCGCTGTCGTCGATGACCACAACCCCGGCTGCTCCGAGCCGTTGACCATACTCGCGACTGATCGCATCGGTCGCTGAAATAAATGCGAAATCGACACCGGCAAACGACGACTCCGGCGTCAATTCCTCAACCTTCCAGTCTTTGCCCTGGCACGACATCACCTCGCCAGCCGAACGCTTCGAAGCAAACAGGCGGAGCGAGGCCAACGGAAACTTTCGCTCCTCTAAAATCTCAAGAGTTTCTTTCCCCACCGCCCCCGTTGCACCGAGGATGGCGACCACATACCCAGACTTCTTTTTCAACATAACCTCGATTCTGCCTACTGCCAAATCTCTCGAATGCGATGATTGAAGGTATCGGCCACAAACACATGTCCCGCACGACTCACCACGATTCCAAAGGGGTAACTCAAGCCGGCCTCAAGGGCTGCCCCCCCGTCACCCCCGTAGTCGGCCACCCCAACCCCAGCGATACGCTCAAGACATCCAGTGATTCGATCCCGCCGGCGCACCAGATGATTGTCCGAATCGGTCATGTAGAGATTCCCTTCTTCATCCAATGTAATCCCCGATGGTCGAGAGAGACTGGCACTGGGCGGTTCGTTCACCCCCTGATACCGATATTCACCGCCGTCCCCCGCCACCGTTCGTATGAGGCCAGTGACTGAATCGACCGCGCGAATTCTTCCGTTGAAGGTATCGGCAATGAACAGCGTACCATCTGATGCCAGCACCAATCCGCTGGGGCCAGCCAGACCTGTTTCTATCGCGTCCATACCATCCCCATTATACGCTGCTGCTCCCGTCCCTGCGACCGTACGAATCAATCCAGTGGCCAAATCCACCGCCCTGACACGGTTGTTGCTTTGATCCGCGATATAGAGAATGTCCTCTTCGCTCAATGCCAGAGCGGCCGGCTCATTCAGCCCCGCCTCCACAGCCAATCCTCCGTCCCCCGAATATCGAGGCTGGCCTAGACCTGCAACTGTCGTCATCACTCTTGTGACCGCATCCACACGCCGGACCCGATGGTTCAGCATGTCCGCAATGTAGAGATGCCCTGCCCGATCGACCACCACAGCCGTCGGAAAGTTCAACAGCGCTTGATCCGCTGGGCCGCCGTCGCCGCTGAAACGTTTCGCCGGCGCTGTGCCAGCCACGACATAACGAACCGTTCCGCTCAAGTCCGTCTGCTGAGAAAAGGCGTGCGAATTAACAGCGTCACCTTCGGCAAAAGGGTCATCGTACACTCCCTGTGCGACTGGCGCCGGTGAAACCGGCTTTGCTTCAGGCCCGATCGTCTGCATACACCCCGCGACGGTCTTGATAAGGCCTGTCCGTCTGTCAATCTTTCGCACAAGATGATTTTCGGAGTCGGCGATGAACAGGTTTCCCTCGGCATCCAGGGTAAGTCCCTTCGGCTCATTCAGACAAGCGGCGATGGCCATCGCCGCGTCACCAGACCAGCCTGGATCTCCCGTACCGGCAAAGGTCTGGATCAGTCCGGTTTTGAGATCTGCACTCATCAGCCTCAAGAACCTCCCTCAATTCAAATGTTGCAGGATGGCCTCGCCCATTTCCGTCGTACTGACCAAGCGAGTCCCAGGGCTGTGAATGTCTTTTGTGCGGTAACCCAGATTGAGGGTTTTCACGATCGCCTGCTCGATGGTTTCCGCTTCTTTATCCAACTTGAACCCGTAGGACAGCATCATTGCCGCTGAAGCAATCGTCGCAATGGGATTCGCCACATTCTTCCCTGCAATGTCCGGCGCACTGCCGTGAATCGGCTCGAACAGCCCGACCTGCGCGCCGATACTGGCCGACGGCAACATGCCGATGGATCCGGTCAACATCGCGGCTTCGTCGCTGAGAATATCGCCGAAGATATTGTTGCAGAGCATCACATCGAACTGCCGCGGGTTGCGCACCAGTTGCATCGCCGCATTATCGACGTAAATATGGCTCAACTCCACGTCCTGATACCCCTTGTGGGTCTCGACGACGACGCGCCGCCAGAGTTCCGATGACTCCAGCACATTCGCTTTATCGACGGACATCACCTTCTTCCGGCGTTTTCTCGCAGCCTCGAATGCCACTTTCGCAATGCGACGGATTTCTTCGGTCGTATAGACCTCGGTATTGAACCCTCGTTCGCTCCCGTTCGGCAGTTTTTCAATCCCCTTCGGCTTCCCGAAATAAATACCGCCGGTCAGCTCCCTAATGACGAGGATGTCGATCCCTTCGATCACGTCACGCTTCAGCGTGGAGGCATCGGTCAACATGGGGTATAACTTCGCAGGCCGTAAATTCGCATAGAGCCCCAGGTGCTCTCGCAAACCTAACAACGCACGTTCGGGGCGCAGGCTATACTCCAATCCTTCCCACTTGGGGCCGCCAACCGCACCGAGCAAGACGGCATCGCTTTGTTTGGCCAGAGTCAAAGTCTCTTGAGGAAGTGGTACCCCTACTTTGTCAATGGCCTGACCTCCAACGTCACCGGAGGCAAACTCAAACGTGTGGCGGAACTTCTCCGCCACAGCCTTCAGGACCTTCACCGCCTCAGGGACGATCTCCCGACCTACTCCATCGCCAGCTAATACGGCAATCTTCGCCTTCACAGATCACGCTCCCTCTTTATGGGTGATGGCCGCACAGGAGGCTATTCCAACACTTCCTCATCCTCTAGTCGCCAAGCAGGATCGACCAAACAGAGGAACTCGATAGCTGTGGGGCCAGGATTTTCGAGAGACTGCTTACTTCCCGGCGGCACATAGACGACAGATCCTGGTTCAACCGCGACGACAGAATCGTCTACCGCCAACCGTCCATGGCCGGCGATAATATAGTAGACCTCTGAAGAGGCCAACCTGTGCCATTTCGACCGAGCGCCAGGAGCCAAGGTTCCATGCGCCATACTATACCCAAGTGCCAGCGGCTGCTTCGACGGATGCAGGAGCTCTCGCAGTACCGTATGATCTCCGGCCAGAAACTCAGGCCGACCTGCCAGGGTAACATGAACCACGGCGTGCCTCACAGCCAACTAGACAGCTCCGATCTCAGACTGGAGCTGTTGACTCTATCGTGGGCACTTTCCTTAAATCAAGTTGACCTTCTGTTCGCCCTGCGCCTGTTTTCCGGCCAAATACGACAGCTTATTCAGCGCATTGAGATAGGCCCGCGCCGAGGCCATGATAATATCTGTATCCGCCCCATGGCCTGAGACGGTGCGTCCATCTTCTTGAACCCGGACCGAGACTTCGCCCTGGGCGTCAGTGCCACCGGTAATCGCCTTGACGACATACATGAGAAGCGTACTCCTTGTCTGCGTGATGGCAGCAATCATCCGATAGACCGCATCAACCGGCCCATCGCCTGTCCCTGTCTGCGAGATCGTTCGTCCGTCGATTTCGAGCTCGACTGTGGCGGTCGGCACCTGATCCGTCCCGCTGGCCACATGGAAGGACTTTAAGGTGATCCGATCGGCCATTTTGACCAACTCTTCTGAAACGATGACCTCAAGGTCCTCTTCGTAGATTTCCCTCTTCTGATCGGCCAACTTCTTAAACCGCTCAAATGCGTGATTGACCTCTTCGTCAGAAAGCGTATAGCCCAACTCCACCAGCCTCTGCCGAAATGCATGCCGGCCTGAGAGCTTTCCCATGACCATTTTGCTCTCGACTAGACCAACCGTCTCTGGCCGCATAATTTCATAGGTTGTCTTGTCTTTCAGCAGACCATCTTGATGAATGCCGGACGTATGGGCAAAGGCATTCGCCCCGACGATCGCCTTGTTCGGCTGCACCACCATCCCGGTGATCTTGCTGACCAATCTGCTGGTCTTCGAAATCTCTTCTGTGCGAATCCTCGTGTCGGCCTGGTAGAAATCCTTCCTGGTCCGAAGCCCCATGACAATTTCTTCCAATGCCGTGTTCCCCGCACGCTCGCCTATGCCGTTGATGGTGCATTCGACTTGGCCTGCCCCTTCAAATACCGCCGCCAAACTATTCCCCACAGCCAAGCCAAGATCATTATGGCAGTGGACAGAGATCACCGCTTGCGCGCTGTTCGACACCTGCTCACGAATGCCCCGAATGAGCTGGCCAAACTCTTGCGGCACCGCGTAGCCGACCGTGTCGGGAATATTGATCGTCCCAGCTCCTGCGGCAATCACCGCCTCAATCACCTCATAGAGATAAGCCGGATCTGAGCGACTGGCATCCATGGGTGAAAACTCCACATCGTCCACATAGCCCCTCGCCCGTTGTACCATTTCAACCGCGCGTTTCTTTGCTTCATCACGCGTCATTCTAAACTGATGCTTCAGGTGGATATCCGAGGTCGAGAGAAACGTATGAATGCGGACCTTCGGAGCCCCCCTCAATGCCTCCCAGGCTCGATCGATATCCTCAGGGCGCGCCCGCGCCAGACTGCAAATCGTCGGCCCCTCAACTTCCTGAGCGATTCGCCGTACCGCTTCAAAATCCCCGGGCGAGCTATAGGCAAATCCTGCCTCGATGATATCGACCCCCAACCTCGCCAGTTGCTTCGCCACCATGATTTTCTCTTCCACATTCATGCTGGCTCCAGGCGATTGCTCGCCGTCCCGCAACGTCGTATCGAAAATCCGAATCATGCGTGTCATGGTTCTACCTCTCTAATCTTGTGAGATTGCTCAAAATGCCTTTCCCGCAAGGCCGCAGGAAGCGATACGACTGAGTCGTACCCGTAGGGTACGTCGCAGGGAGGCAAGCGACCGAGAACGCCGCGGGAAGGTATTTTCAGCAATCTAAAAAACACAAAAGCCTCCATCCCTCAGCCCAGGGACGGAAGCTTTGAGAAGCTCCGTGGTACCACCCTGATTCAGCCAGGAGCAACGTATGCTGCTCACGGCTCTTCATTACGCCCTGTCACGGGGGCGAGACGGAATCCATTACTCGGGTTTCATAGATTCTGGCTCAGAGGCGAGTTCGGCGCCACACAGGCTGGTTTGCACCATTCACCAGCTCTCTATTGCTGTGCGAATCGCGTACTACTCCTCGTCGTCGCCAATTAGACCTTCGATTCATTCACTGGCTGTTCGGTCTTGGGCAATGGACGCTTCCCAGCCACTTTGGAAAAAAGTCCGGCAAGCCGCTCTGCCGGGCCAAGGAGAGCGTACCCTGCAAAGATGACAAATAACATCACTTGGGGCCAGGCTGCTAACAGCATGAGGGTCAAGATTCCCCACACCAGATAGGTAATGTGCTGACCGCCACGGAACTTCATGTCTTTAAAGCTCCGATACTTGATGGTGCTCACCATCAAGAACGACAAGGTCAGCGTAATAATCAACACAAGGAAGGGCTTCACTTCCGTCCCCATCCTGAGACTATAGTGATCAAAAATCACGAGCGACGCCACAACCCCAGCTGCTGCAGGAATCGCCAGCCCGGTAAAGTATTTGCCGTCCGGCACAGAGGTCGTCGAATTAAACCGGGCCAACCTGACCGCGCCCATCGCGACATACGCAAACATCACCGCCATACCAAACATACCCTGCCCGCTCAATGCCCAGGAATAGATCAAGAGGCCCGGCGCGACCCCGAACGACACGACGTCGGACAATGAATCGTATTCAAAGCCGAAATGGCTGGTGCTGTTCGTCAACCGCGCCGATTTTCCATCGAGTATGTCGAAGACCATTGCCACCAGAATGGCAACCGCTGCAACCATGTAGTCTGCGTTGAATACGGAGAGCATCGAAAACACGCCACACAAAAGATTCCCCGTCGTAAAAAGATTCGGGATCAAGTGCATGGCAGCCTTACGCCGCTTCCCATCTCTTCCAAACGACTGACGAAGTCCGGCAGTTTTCATGGCAGTTCTCCCAAGATGGTTTCCCCACCTTTGACCCGATCGCCGACAGCAACTTTTATCGCCGTCCCGACAGGAAGAAACGTATCCATCCGCGATCCAAATCGAATCAAACCGAATCGTTCACCGAGCACCGCCCGATCTTTCGGCGAAACCCAGCAGACGATCCGTCTGGCGATTAACCCAGCCACCTGTACACACAACACCTTCGCGCCCTGCGTGGTCCGAATCATCAAGGCGTTTTGCTCGTTCCTCAACGTCGCGTCCGGCTTGCTGGCGACTAAAAATAAACCCGGTTGGTATTGCACATCCTCAATGACTCCTTCGCACGGCACGCGATTGATGTGCACATCGAACACATTCAAGAAGATGCTGACCCTGATACTACGGTCCTTGATGAATCGTGATTCAAACTCTTCTTCAATCGCGATGACTTTCCCATCACCGGAGGCTACGACAAGGCGAGGTCCCTGAGGAACGACCCTGGCTGGATTGCGAAAAAACCAAGATACGAAGAATGTCAGTAGCGCCGCCACGACCGCCGCGATAACCCAACCCAGCCATACTGCCAGCAGTGTAACGCCAACCGTGGCCGCGATGAAGGGAATTCCTTCTTTGGCAAACGGGATACCGACGGCACGATCCGCCACAAAGCCCTCGCTCCTCAGTTCTTATTCTTATCGACCAGTTGGTCCTTCTTCAGCCAGGGCATCATGGCCCGAAGCCGACCGCCGACCTCTTCGATAGGGTGGGCTTCCCCCTTAGCCAGCAGCGCGTTGTAGACCGGACGGTTCGCCTGGTTTTCCAGCACCCATTCTTTCGCGAACTGGCCTTGCTGAATCTCGCTCAAGATTTTCTTCATCTCCAGCTTGGTCTGATCCGTCACAATCCGGGGGCCCCGCGTGATGTCTCCGTACTTGGCTGTCGTGCTGATGGAATACCGCATGTTGGCGATGCCGCCTTGATAGATCAAATCCACGATCAGTTTTACTTCGTGCAAACACTCGAAGTAGGCCATTTCCGGGGAGTACCCGGCTTCCACGAGGGTCTCGTATCCAGCCTGAATGAGCGATGTGAGTCCTCCACAGAGCACCACTTGCTCGCCGAAAAGATCTGTCTCGGTCTCTTCACGAAAGTTTGTTTCGATCACACCAGCCCGCCCACCCCCGATTGCACTGGCATAGGCAAGACCCAGCTGCTTGGTCGTTCCGCTCGGATCCTGATGGACGGCGAGCAAACAAGGGACCCCGCTGCCTTTCGTATATTCCGACCGGACAAGATGGCCGGGTCCCTTGGGTGCGACCATGAACACATTGATCGTGGGCGGCGGCACAATTTGCCCAAAATGAATATTGAACCCATGGCCAAAGGCAAGATAGGAGCCCGGCTTCAGATTCGGAGCGATGTCCTGCCGATAGATGGCTGCTTGCGCTTCGTCTGGCGCGAGAATCATGACGACATCCGAGGCCCTGACGGCATCGGCCACCGGCATGACTTTCAGCCCGCTGTGCTCCGCCTTCTTCCATGAGGCGCCTTCGCGAATCCCGATCACCACGCTTACGCCACTCTCCTTCATGTTGAGCGCGTGCGCGTGACCTTGACTGCCATAGCCGATCACCGCAACTTTCTTATTCCGGATCTGTTGAATGTCGGCATCATTATCGTAATAAATCTTCATTGATCGCTCCTGGGGTAATCGCCGTGTCAAAAAACTATTGGACGGTTAGGTCCGGCATGGTATCTATTCGCGGGCAACCTTTTTTGCCTGTACGTCCGTCGGCCGAGTCAGCTCACGGGCAACCGCAACCCGTCCGGTGCGTGTGAGTTCCTTGATGCCGAGGGGCTGCAACAGATTGATGATCGCCTCGATTTTTCGCGGATCCCCAGTCACCTCAATGGTATAGGTCGCCGGCGTGGAATCGATGACGTTGGCTCGGAAAATATCGGCGATCCGCAACGCTTCCGCTCGATCTTCCGGCCGCGTGTGTACCTTGATCAGGGCGGTCTCCCGCGAGACAAAATCGCTCTCGTTCAGATCCACAACTTTGATGACATCGATGAGTTTATTGAGCTGCTTGACGATCTGCTCGATGATCCGCTCATCTCCAGATGTCACAATGGTCATCTGCGACATGGAGGGATCGAGCGTCGGCGCCACAGACAGACTTTCAATGTTAAACCCGCGACCGCTGAACAGCCCGGCGATGCGAGACAACGAACCGAACTTATTTTCCACGGTCACCGAAATAATGTGTTCCATATTCACTGCAACTCCCAACTCCGTCGGTTAGGCGGTGAGAATCGTGTCCGAATCTTTCGAGGCCATCTGGCCCGCTCCAGACTGCTTGTTTTTCAAGGCCGGCGGGTCTTCCAAAATCATTTCATGGTTGCAGCCACCGGCGGGGATCATGGGGTAGACGTTTTCATAGGGATACGTCGGGACATCGACGATGACCGGTTTATTGACCGCGATCGCTTCCTTGATGACATCGTCGATCTCAGACGGCTTGCTCGCTCTGAGCCCAACCGCCCCGTACGCCTCCGCCAACTTGACAAAATCCGGCGTGGTTTCCAGATAGCTTGAGGCATACCGACCTTCATAGAAGAGGTCCTGCCACTGACGCACCATTCCGTGGAATCGGTTGTTCAGAATGATGATCTTGACCGGCAACTTATGCACCACCGCCGTCGCCATTTCTTGCATATTCATCTGGATACTGCCATCACCTGCGATGCAGAGGACCAACCGGCCTGGGAATGCGGCCTGCGCACCCATGGCGGCAGGAAATCCGAACCCCATGGTTCCAAGCCCTCCGGAAGTCAGCCAGCGATTCGGCTTCGCCAGCTTAAAGTATTGGGCAGCCCACATCTGGTGCTGTCCAACATCGGTCGACACAATCGGGTCTCGATCTTTCGTGAGATCATAGAGCCGGCTAATGACATGTTGCGGCTTGATCGGGCCATCCGCTTCTTGTCGATAGGCAAGAGGGTTCGCCTGTTGCCATTCATGAATCTGACTCCACCACGGCTTACGTAGCTCCCGTTGATCGCCATTTACTGTGGCGCGAAGAATCTGAATCAACTCACGCAGCACCGCCTTGCAGTCCCCGACGATCGGAATGTCGACATTGACATTTTTCCGAATCGAAGTCGGATCGATATCGATGTGAATGACCTTGGCGTGAGGGCAAAACTCGGAGACCTTTCCGGTCACACGATCGTCAAACCGTGCCCCAATGGCCACGACAAGATCGGAGTAGTGCATGGCCATGTTCGCCCAATAGGTACCGTGCATCCCCAACATACCCAAGGACTGAGGATGCTCGCCAGGGAACGCCCCAAGCCCCATCAATGTCATGTCGACCGGCATATGAGTCAGCTCAGCTAACTCCAGCAATTCTTGCGAAGCGCCAGAGAAGATAACGCCGCCACCGACATACAGTATCGGCTTCTTCGCTTTCGACATGGCCTCAGCGGCCTGTTTAATTTGCCATTTATTCCCTTCATACACCGGATTGTAGCTGCGGATAGAGATGGAACTCGGATACACAAATTCCGCCTTATCCATGGAAACATCTTTCGGAATATCCACCAGCACAGGACCTGGACGCCCCGTCGTCGCAATATAAAACGCCTCTTTGATCGTCATCGCCAAATCTTTTACGTCTTTCACCAGAAAATTGTATTTGGTACAGGGACGACTCAATCCCACATTGTCTGCTTCCTGGAATGCATCGTTCCCGATCAGGCTGGTGGGAACTTGTCCGCTGAAACAAACCAACGGAACGGAGTCCATGTAGGCATCCGCCAATGCCGTAATCACGTTCGTCATACCTGGTCCGGATGTCACAAGGCAGACCCCGGCTTTTCCAGTTGCCTTGGCATACCCTTCTGCCATATGGCCGGCACCCTGCTCATGACGAGTCAGGACCACATCAATGTCTTTCTGCTGATGAAGCATGTCGAAAATCTTCAGAACGACACCACCGGGAAGCGCAAAAATTGTCTTCACGCCTTCCCGTTTGAGACATTCAATGAGGATTTCAGCGCCTGTGAGCTTCATGACAGACCCTCCCTCCATACAGCTAGATAAGAGCGACGCTGTGGAGTCAGCACAACATTGGGGTTCGCCGTAGCTCGTCCAGCTAGCACCGGACAGGAAGCTACGACTGTTCAGAACATTCTGAAAAATCAGGGATAAAGATGTGTGATCCTATCACCACATGTTTCCGCCCGTCAATAGTAAGGCAGGTCTAACCGCTTCATTTCCTGACAGTCTGCCTCCTCACATGATACCCTGTCACACTCCAACGTATCGGCTCGAGTCGTGCACTCTATGGGTATGCCTATCCGTGTGACCATCTTGTCTCGTGAACACTGCCACATGTGTGAAGTCGTGTACGGAATCGCCCAGCAACTTCGGTCGGAACTAGATATCGAAACGAGCAAGGTGCCGATAGACGGCAACAGCGCATTGATGGAACGTTACGGGACAAAAATTCCGGTCGTTTTGCTTGATGAGGTCGAGTATTTCTCTGGAACAGTGACGAAAGCAGAGCTGCGTCGAGGAATAAAAAAAGCGCGGTGGAGAAGACCGATAAGCCGGATTCTGTCCTGCCTGGGATATGCTCCCAAGCAGAGATGATCATTTCTCTGGGATTCGAGTTACCTCGAACCTCAAGCGACCTACCCGAAGACCTCGGCCGGGCCAGCCGGTCGCCGACTTTTCGAAAAAAGCCGACAGATGTCTTCCTATTTGGCCTTGCATCGGGCGACGCTTACCCTGCCAGTGATGTCGCCACCACCGCGGTGGGCTCTTACCCCACCGTTTCACCCTTACCTGAGCCAGGGCAATTAGATCGAAATCCCATCGCCCTGGCCATCGGCGGTTTATTCTCTGTGGTGCTGGTGTCGGATCGCTCCGCCTGGGAGTTACCCAGCGCCCTGCCCATGAAGTCCGGACTTTCCTCTCAGAGCGTTGCCGCCCCGAGCGATCACCCAGTCTTCTCCCTCGCGCGAACATACTATAGAACCGGATCGCCGCGCTTTCAAGAGCGCGATACGAACACCTCAATCTACTGAACGGACGGCAATAGCGCCGCAGGCACTGGCGGCTTGGTCTGGTAAATGGCCATGGCCTCCGGCATCCACTTTTTCAGCTGATCGATACGGGTCTCGTGGCTTGGGTGCGTAGACATAAACTCTGACGGCGCACCGCCGCCGGACACCTGCCCCATCCGTTCCCACAGGGCTATCGACTCTCGCGGGTCGTAGCCGGCATCTGCCGCGAGCAGTATCCCAACATAATCCGCCTCCGATTCATGCTTTCGGCTGAAGGGCAGCAACACGCCAACCTTCGCACCGACGCCAAGCGCCGCCATCGCCGCTTGCCCCAATATCCCGCCTCCGCCTGCTGCTCCGGCTGCCGTGCCAATGACCTGAAGCCCGGCATTCGTCATCTGGCCTTGGCTCATTCGTTCGGCGCCGTGCCGGGCCAAGGCGTGGACAACTTCATGCCCCATAACAGCGGCCAGCCCTGCTTCAGTCTTGGCCATGGGGAAAATGCCGGTATACACCGCCATCTTGCCTCCAGGCAGCGCAAAAGCATTCGGCGTCTTGTCGTCTTTGATGACCGTCACTTCCCACTGAAACTGATTCGCCATCTCGGCATACTTCGAACGCTTGGCCGCTTCGACAATGCGGGCTGCCACCCGCTTGACAGGTTCGATCTCGCGAGGATCTTGAGACGGCCGCATTTTCGGATCGCTCTTCACCTGATCATAGGCCTGCGCGCCCATTTGCATTTCTTGCGACACGGAGGTCATGAGCAACTGCGATCGTCCAGTGTAGGGATTGGTTTCGCACCCCGCCAGCGAGACGAGCGCCACACTCATCACCATCACAAACACCAACCATGACTGCTGCTTCACTGTGCGCATCGAACGCCCCCCTTCTCGATTCGACCCTGTCGACTCCGACGAAATTGACCACCCCAGATCGGTCTGTTAGATTACCGCGCCACACTGAGATTTTCTACTAGGGTCGTTGCCTGTGACCAATAAGAGGCCGCACACCTCCATCGAACGCATCGGCATCGATGAATCCGGCAAGGGAGACTATTTTGGCCCTCTCGTCATCGCCGCTGTCTTCGTCGATGCGACCACCCAGAGTGAATTGACTCTCATGAACGTTCGAGACAGCAAGAAAATATCAGACGGCCGTATTCTCGAGATGGCACCCGACATTCGAATGCTGTGCCCCCATAGCATTATCGCAATAGGCCCGCAACGATACAACGAGCTGTACTCGAAGATCCGGAACTTGAATCGTTTGTTAGCCTGGGGCCATGCCAAGGCCTTGGAGACGTTACTGGAAAAGGTTTCGTGCGGGCGCGCGATCGCGGATCAGTTCGGCGACGAGCGGTTGATTCTAAACGCCTTACAGGAGAAGGGCCGCACCATCGTCTTGGAACAACGGCACAAGGCTGAATCAGATTTGGCAGTGGCTGCCGCTTCAATCCTAGCCCGGGCGGAGTTCCTCCTCCGATTGAAACGCCTCTCAGATGAAATCGGCACGACATTGCCCAAAGGGGCATCGCCTGCCGTCGAACTGGCCGGACGCATGATCGTGAAAAAGCATGGAGAGGAACGACTGGGGTCGGTCGCCAAACTGCATTTTAAGACGACACAAGCCGTGTTGGGAAAAACAGATTAAACTGACTCGCCGATCTCAAGCGCCGATGTCTTATCAACCTCGTGTTCTCCCGCGCTTTCGACGGGAATTCCCCCATCCCAGTAAAGCATTCGGCGGCAGTAGGGACAGGTGTGAAGTTCTTCCGCGCGTTTGACTTCTGAAATCAGTTGTGGAGGAAGCTGCAGACGGCATCCGGAACAGATCCCCTCTTTGATTTCAGCAAGCGCGTGATCCTTACGCGACGCTTTGATCGAATTGTAGCGGGTGAGAAGCCCCTTCTCGACATGAGCCGAACGGGCTTGTTGTTGCGCCTCAAGATTGGCCAACTCCGTTGAGAATCTGTGCTCCAGCTCATCGAGCGCCTGTTTTTCTTGCGCAAAGGTTTTTTCGATGGCGCTGAGCTTCTCTTGTGCTTCTTTCGCCGTCCGCTGGAGTTGTTCGATCTTCTCCATACAGAGCAGAATCTTCTCTTCGATGTCCCCCTTTTTCTTATTGGCAACCTCTATCTCGAACAAATGCGCCTGGTATTCTTTATTGGATTTCAGCTCGGACAGCCGCGACTTCATTTTCTCAGTGTGCGCTTCATGCGCTTCAAGATCCTGTTCGCACGACCGCCTTTCTTTCACGAGCGTCTCCACGGAGGAGCCAGTCTGTTGATAGAGCTGCCGAGCCTCCTGAAGAGGACCTTCAATCGCTTGGAGCCGCTCTGGGATTTTTCGGCGCTGGTCCTTGATCTCTGCGATGCGGAGATCCAGTTTCTGGAGTTCGATCAGGGGAGAGAGGTTCTGGTTCAATGCACTCCTATTCCGTACTGATTCAATCACGATCTCGGACGATCAGTTCCGCCGCCGTGCTGGTGGGCCCACTAGGACTTGAACCTAGGACCAGCTGATTATGAGTCAGCCGCTCTAACCACCTGAGCTATGGGCCCCTTCAGGCGGATGGCTCTCGCGCGCCTGACTCGCAGAGAGGCACGGCTAATTTTAGGCTGCCCGGAGAGGGGAGTCAAACCCAAAGGAACCTCCCCATCACGCATCAGAGACTTTCCACAAAGCTGCGCAACTTTTTGCTCCGACTTGGATGCCGCAGTTTGCGCAAGGCCTTGGCTTCGATCTGCCGGATACGTTCTCGAGTGACTTCGAAATCTTGCCCCACTTCTTCGAGCGTATGGTCGGTGGCTTCGCCGATGCCGAACCGCTTCCGCAACACTTTCTCTTCCCTCGGTGTGAGCGTTTCCAATGCGCTGTTGATCTGGCGTTGGAGATCGTATCGAATCGCCGCCTCCAGAGGAGACACCGCCTTCTTGTCCTCGATGAAGTCGCCCAAGTGGCTGTCTTCCTCTTCGCCGATCGGGGTTTCCAGAGAAATCGGTTCGCGCGCGATCTTCAAAATCTTCCGCACCTTGTCGAGCGGCAGATCCATGCGCTCGGCAATTTCTTCCGGCGTCGGTTCGCGTCCGAGTTTCTGAACCAGATGGCGGGAAGTCCGGATCAGCTTGTTGATCGTCTCGATCATATGCACGGGGATACGGATCGTCCGGGCCTGATCGGCGATCGCGCGGGTAATCGCCTGGCGAATCCACCAGGTGGCATAGGTACTGAACTTGTAGCCGCGTTTGTATTCGAATTTATCCACGGCCTTCATCAGGCCGATGTTGCCTTCCTGAATCAAGTCGAGGAACTGGAGACCACGGTTCGTGTACTTCTTGGCGATACTGACGACGAGGCGAAGGTTCGCCTCGACCAGTTCGGCTTTCCCACGTTTGACCTTGTCTTCCGCCACATCGAGGTGTTTGACCGCATCTTTAATCTCTTCCGCGGATACGAGGGCCTCTTCGGTCTCGAGTGCTCGAATCCGGCCCTTCGCCGCCTGGTACACCTTTTTTATTTCGGTGAGCGCCTCTTCCGAGCAACTCGTTTTGCGTTTGACGGCGAGGAAGTCTTTCCGGTCGCGGCACAGCTTCTTGAGGGCCTCGGCGCCGGCCTCGCCGCCGATCCCAAGCCGCCGCTGACAACTCACGATCTCCCGCTCCGACGTCCGGATCTGAATCGCCAACTCCCGTACACGCTGCACCATCCGGTCTTTCAGCACCCCGTGCAGGTTGACAGACTCCATTTTCTCGACGACCTGATCGCGGATCGTATCGATCTGTTTCTTGATCTTCTTCTGCTTCACGGGATCGCTATTGGCATGCCGCGCCACTTCGTAGAGACTCTTGAGCGAGGTCGAAATTTTTCTGACGGAGTTCAAGCCTTCGAGCGTCTTCACCCGGAGCTCTTCATAATCCCGCTGGATCTGTTCCTCCTCGAACTCCTCTTCGGTCTCAACGATTGGGACGATCTCCCGTACGTCGATCGTCCCATTCTTGAGCTGATCGTACAGGGCGAGAACGAACTCAATCGTCATCGGCATCCCATAGATAACCGAGGCGATATCCTTCTTCCCTTCCTCGATGCGTTTCGCGATTTCGATTTCCCCTTCACGACTCAACAACGCCACGCTGCCCATCTCTTTGAGATAGAGTCGGACCGGGTCGTCGGTTCGGCTGAGCGCGCCGGGAGTGAGGTCGATTTCTTTCTCTTCCTTTTCTTCCTTCTCGTTTTCCTCTCCGGACCCGGCGCCGGCTTCGCCCTCAGCATCCTCGGCATCCTCACCGGACTCTTCTGTGTCCCGGGCTTTCCTGATCCGCTCCCCCTCAGGCGCATCGACAATCTCGATATCCATTTCGCCGAACATCGTCATAATGCTGCCGAACTGCTCAGAGGACACCACTTCCGCAGGTAAGGTGCTATTCAGCTCGTCGTACGTCAAAAAGCCTTTCTCTTTTCCCATCGAGATCAGCTTTTTCACTTCGCCAAGCAACTCTGGTTTCGCCATGACTACTCCTTCACTAAGGACAACATCCCGGTGGAAGACCGGCCGGCCTTGTGCATCATCAATTCATTCACTTGCGCATTCAACGCCCGTGCATCCTCCACGCGGCCTTCCCGTTCGGCAGCCTTGAGGCGCGCGATCAGGTCTCGGAACACGGCCTCGGTTCGCTTCCGACTCAACGTCTCTAAGCACCCCGATACATGGGCTCTCACGTCGTCGAAATGGTCTTCCCTCATAGACAGCTCAGTGGCCAGTGACCCGCAATCCGGATCGTCCACCACGGCATCCAGCAGCGATCTGAGCTCGACTCGACCGTCTCGATCGAGGCGATTCAATGCCGCCTCGACGATGGACCGGCAGGCCGGAACCGAGAAAGCCTCGGGCTTCAACCGTTGCACATCGGCGGGCGTGAGGTGCCCGTGCAGCAGCAAATACACCAGATCCCGCTCTTCACTCGCACCCTTGAAAATCGACGATGTGGGACCGGTCGATTGAACGGCCACCGGACGACGTCCCTCCGGCTGCACCAGCGCCGGATACCGTTCGATCAACCGTTGTTGGCCAACCCCCAATCGTTCGGCCACTACACGAATCCGTTCTTCTCGTTCGATGGGATGTTCGCTCTTTTGCAAAATCCGCAGCACATCGTCCACGCTGCGGATACGTCCTTCAATCGTGCTGGACTCTGCTGTGCTCAAACTATGCTCAAGGGCAAAATCCAAGAGGCTCGGAGCCTGCTCTTCCAACCGAGCGAACGCCTCTGGCCCCTCCTTTCGCACATAGGTGTCAGGGTCTTCGCCGGACGGCAAGGTGACGACTTTCACACCGAGCCCGCTGTTCACAAACAGATCGAGCCCTCGCAGTGCGGCACGGACACCGGCCTGATCCGGATCGAACAGCAGCACGACCTTTGAGGCAAACCGTCTCAACACCTGAATATGTTCTGCCGTCAGAGCCGTCCCCAGCGTTGCGACCGTATGGGTCAACCCGGCTTGATGAAGGGCGATCGTGTCGAAATACCCCTCCACCACGATCACAGTCTTCAGCCGAGCGACCGCTTTCCGCGCAAGATCCAACGCGTAGAGGGTCTGCCCCTTCTTGAACAAGGGAGTATCCGGTGAATTCAGGTACTTCGGCGTCCCTTCGCCAAGGATACGCCCTCCAAACCCGACGATCCGCTTTCGCAAATCCGTAATTGGGAACATGACGCGGGAACGAAACCGATCATAGGCCCCGGATGCATGTTCTCGCGCCACCGTCAGGCCAGCGGCGGCCAAATCGCTCTGCGCAAAACCCTGCTTGCTCAACGCTTTGATGAGGCCATCCCACTCAGCCGGGGCGCAGCCAATTTCAAACCGCTCGATCGTCCCAGCTTGAATGCCCCGACCAGCCAAGTAGTCCCGCGCCGTCGCACCGGTGACCCCATCCCGCAAATTTTGTTGAAACCACGCCGCCACCGACCGATTGAGCGGCTCAAGACGGCTCGCCTGCGCCGCATGAGGCCCTGCGCTCGGCCCACTGTCCGGTACGTCGATCCCTAACTTCTGCCCAAGCTCACGAACCGTCTCAGGAAAATTCGCGCCGGTGATCCGCATCAGAAACGTAAACACGTTGCCGCCCGCGCCGCATCCGAAACAATGAAAAATCTGGCGAGAAGAACTGACCGTAAAGGAAGGCGATTTTTCCTGATGAAAAGGACAGAGTCCCTTCAGGTTCTGACCGGCACGCGTCAAGCTCACATGATGCCCGATGACCTCAGTGATATCGACCCGATCCTTGACTCGATTGATCACATCTTCAGAAATCAGACCTCGGCCCACGGGAGTCGCGGCTCCTATTTCCCCACCTGACACCGGTGGGAACGATAACTGTAAGTGGTCGTAAAATAGACCGTTCAGAGTAACAGACGGGAAAGAAATCTGTCAACGTGGTGTGATAACAAGCCCCTAGCCTGGGGGCCAGGCGAGATGGCGCCCGCCCAGAACATGAAGATGAAGATGAAACACGCTCTGACCGCCATGCGCGCCGGTATTGACGACAAAACGATACCCAGTATCGGCAACCCCCTTCAATTTCGCAATCTTGTTGCCGGCCAGCATTAAATGCCCGAGTAGTCCACCATCCGAATCTTGCAGTTCAGCAATCGACGTCACATGTTTTCTGGGAATGACGAGCGTATGAGTCGGCGCCTGGGAATTGATGTCGTCGAACGCGACGACCAGATCGTCCTCGTAGACGAGCGCCGTCGGAATAGTTCTCGCGACGATTTTACAAAAAATGCAGTCGCTCATGGAGTGGCCCCTTTCAAGCCAGACTTGCCGAAGCGGGTTGCCAGTTCCCGATAGACCTCTTGCGGTGTGATGCCGTGATATCCCAAGGCCACCAAGGTGTGGAACAATAGATCTGCCGTTTCGTAGACGATCTCGTCCTTCTTCCCGCCCTTTCCAGCAATTGCCACCTCGCCCGCTTCCTCGACGACTTTCTTGAGTATACGATCGACACCGCCCTCCAGCAATTTGGAGGTATAGGACTCGCTCGAAGGCTGACGCTTCCGCTCTTGGATCGTCTGGTAGAGACGTTCGAGAATGCCCCCCCATGACTCGGATGTCTTTGTTTCCGGCGAGTCCAGACGGGAAAAGAAACAGGCTCGCTCTCCTGTATGGCACGTCGGGCCGACCGGCTCAACTTTTACGAGAAGGGCATCGCCGTCACAATCGAGAAACATATCTTTAAGTTGCAGCTTGTGGCCGGAAGTCTCACCCTTTTCCCATAACGTCTGGCGCGACCGGCTCCAGAAGTGCACAGACTTCGTCTCGACGGTCTTTTGCAAGGCCTCCTGGTTCATGAACGCGACCATCAGGACTGTGCCATCCTGCCAATCCTGCACGACCACCGGAATCAGCCCCTGCGCATCGAATTTCAATCGCGCGACATCCATTATCGAACCGCCACTCCTTTCTGCCGAAGATAGACTTTCGCCTCTTGAATCGTGTGAGTCCGGAAATGGAAAATGGACGCGGCCAGGACCGCATCGGCCTTGCCTCTGACAAATCCATCATAGAGGTGGTCCAAATTCCCCACACCGCCCGACGCGATCACGGGGATCGACACAGCCTCCGACACTGCAGCCGTCAACGCAAGATCGTATCCTCGTTGCTGCCCATCCTGATCCATGCTCGTGAGCAAAATCTCACCTGCTCCATATTGCGCCATCATCTTTGCCCAATCGATCACATCGAGACCGGTGGACTTGCGACCGCCGTGCGTGAACACTTCCCATCCTATTGCTGGCGCGACACGATGCTTGGCGTCTATGGCCACAACGATACATTGCGTCCCGAATCGCTCCGCTGCTTCTTTCACAAACTCAGGCCGTTGGACCGCCGCCGTATTGATACTGACCTTGTCCGCACCCGCATTCAACAGTGCCCGGATATCCTCAATCGTTCTTACTCCCCCGCCGACGGTCAGCGGCATGAACACTCGCGCCGCCGTTTGCTCGACCACGTCGATGATGGTTTTTCGATTTTCATGAGACGCGGTAATGTCCAGGAAGCAGAGTTCATCCGCTCCTTCCCGGTCGTAGACCGTGGCTACTTCCACTGGATCTCCCGCGTCGCGCAAATTCACAAAGCTCACGCCCTTGACGACGCGACCGTCTTTCACATCGAGGCAGGGAATAATGCGTTTGGTCAACATGGCAGCACGTGAAACGAACGTGTCTGGAATGAAATCATCATGCCTCACGGAGCGCTGCGACAGCGGCTCGATACTCGAGTTTGCCGTCGTAGAGCGCTTTGCCCACTATTGCACCTTCAACCCTTGGGCTGAGCGCCTGCACAGCCCACAAGTCTTCAACGCGCGAAATCCCGCCGGAAGCGATCACAGGAAAGGACGACAACTCCACCACTTCACGCAACGCCGCCAGATTCGGCCCGCTCAACATACCATCGCGAGCAATATCCGTATAGATCACGGCGCCCAAAGCGTGCCCTGCCAACTCCTTGAGCAGATCTGTCGCTTTCGTCTCCGATACTGAAGTCCACCCCTTGACCGCCACCTTCCCCTCTCGCGCGTCCAACCCTAGCAAAATCTGACAAGGGAACTCTCGGCAGGCCTTCTCCAAGAATGACCGGTCAGTCAATGCCGCAGTGCCGAGCACCACTCGATCCACACCTGCCCCTAGATAACGACGCACCATCTCGATCGACCGGATCCCTCCTCCGACCTGTACCCTCGCGGCCACGGTTCGAATAATCAATTCGATCTGCGTAAGATTGCGCGGCTCCCCCTCCACCGCCCCATTGAGGTCCACCACATGGATCAATGTCGCACCGCCCTGCTGCCATTGCCTCGCAACAGCCGGCGCGTCGTCTGAATAGACCGTTTCAGCCGCCATATCGCCCTGGCGCAACCGCACACAGCGGCCGTCTTTTAAGTCAATAGCAGGGATAACAAGCATACAAAGAACCGTTTTCTCTCAGCGTTCTTCAACTGTTCCAAACGGAAACTCGCGGAGCATGTACTCAACTCCATACGCAGCCAGTTCTTCCGCTGTGACAAACATCCCTCTCCGTTGGAGGAATCCCATCACATCTTCATTCATCGGCCGCTGCTTCTCATAGTAGTTCCCTTCCCACAAAACTTGCCCGTCAGTAGCAATCACTTTGGCCTCAAAACCCACTGTTGCCGCCGGACTGGCGCCGAAGCGCCCCCCGACTCGTTCTTGATACACCAACACTTGGCCGATCAACGAGGCATCCGCTTTGAGCTGTTTAGCGACCGTGACCGCTGGCGATTGTCCGCTGGAAGGTTTCGAGGCCGACGTGTCTAATACTATCGTTGCCTCGCCCGGCGAAAGCACAGTGATTCCCTGCCTCGTCTTCAACCGGCTCCAGAGCAACTGTGTGACGATATCTCCAGCCCCCCTCGGCACTGTGACCGTTTGACTGAGAGACTGCTCGGTACTGAGCGGCAGCGGCAGCGACATCGCCATATCGGACCTTTGAACTCCTAGCGGCGCTGAGAAGCTACGATCGACGACATCCCGTACCTGCGGCGTATCGAGAGTCGTGAACGGCAACAACGCAATGGTACGAATCTGATAGCGCGGCAATTCCGCGGATGATTTCGTGGTCACTTTCGATCCACTACAGCCGGCAACGGCCAGCACGACAACCATCAGCATGAACCTGTACAGTGTCCGACCAAACACGGCCGTTCGCTTGCTTCTCATTGTCATGACCTCATCACTCACACCTAACCCGATGACTACGTATGCCAGGCCCCAAAGTTTTTGATCAGCTGTAACCCAACGGCCTGGCTCTTTTCTGGATGGAACTGACAGGCCACCACATTGTCCCGCCAGATACTTGAAACAAACTGAATGCCGTATGTCGTCGTTGTCGCAGCGATCTGCCGGTCAACCGGATCGACAAAATACGAATGCACAAAATACCAATGATCGCCCGTCGCAATCCCCTCGAACAATGGACAGGGCCGCTGAATGTTGACCTGATTCCAGCCCATGTGAGGAACTTTCAACGCCGGATCGACCTCAAACCGCCTGACCCTGCCAGGAATGATGCCGAGTCCTTTGTGAGCCCCAAACTCCTCACTCTCCGTGAACAACAATTGGAGCCCCAAACAGATTCCCAGAAATGGTTTTCCCGATTGAATCGCCGTGCGAATCGGTTCCGCCAACCCATAGCGCTCAACATTCGCCATGCACTCGCCAAAGGCTCCGACACCTGGCAGGACGACATGACTTGCATTTGCGATCACGTGCTGATCACGCGTGACCACCGCCTGATGCCCCACCGCTTCAAAGGCCTTGGAGACACTGCGGAGATTGCCCATGCCGTAGTCAATAATTGCGATCATGGAAATTATCCAAATCTCAAGAAGGTGTAACAATACCGCAACTGGAGTCACCCTGCCACTCCTCAATTTATATGAACCCCCTAGCCTGAATATTCTTCCCCATTTCTTGACCAGCCAGCGATGTCTGGATAAGGTTGCCAAAGAATGATTCACAGAGGATTCATGCTGAAGCGTACTCTGATTCTATTGGTCCTTGCTCTGGCCCAATGGGGCTGCGACATCAACTACGGGGAGAACCTCACTCCCCTTGAAGCTGGCAACCTTGAAGGAGCCCGTTCTCGTCTCGAACAAGAGAAACGGGAGTTCCTGAAAATCGAAGATCTTGAGGTCGGTAAGGGACCCATCGCCGCCTGGGGTCGCCGAATGAATGCCGAGATCGAGGTCCGATATGCTGATGATGGAACCACTATTTTCAAGGGCCCGATTGTCACCTACTTTGGATTCAAGGGTCTCCTGCCTGACTACCTCCGTGACCGTTTCATGCTGGAATGGATTGGTCAAGCCGGCATTCAATTGGGACTCAACGGCATGGCCGTCGGCGGTAAACGCCGAATCATCATCGATAAAGAATTGGTCTGCGTTGGCCCCGACGCTGGCTGCTATCTGCTTCGACCCGAACGCCAGTTCGTGAATGAAATCAGAATTCGCAAAAGCGCCTTGATAGTCGAAGCTACTTTGACTGAGTCCTGTGCTCCCGTCCGTTTTCGCTGGCGTGGCGGGAGTAGTTTCACCATGGTTGATGTTGGCGCTGGCTGTCGAACCAAATCCGAGCCCAAAACCGGTGGAGCCGACTGGCACATTTACTAGACCCCAAAAAAAATGGGCTGACCGCCTGATGGCGACCAGCCCACTCTCGTACGCTTCGTTTCGATCTATCGCGCCTTACAACATGCCCTTCGTCGATAGCACTTTGCCCGCCAACCGCTCTTCCAACATGGTCGCCTGATCGAGTGCTTTGGCCAGCGCTTTGAAGATGGCTTCCATGATGTGGTGCGGATTGCGGCCGTATATGAGATTCACGTGGAGATTCAGACCGCCGTGCGTCACGAAGGCCTGAAAGAAGTCTTCGAAGAGTCCGAGATCAAAGGCTTTGATCTTCCGATCGGGCAACGAGACGTTGTAGACGAGATAGGGCCTGCCGCTAAGATCCACGGTAACTTGTGCCAGCGTTTCATCGAGCGGGGCTGAGGCAAACCCGAACCGCTTGATCCCTGCCTTCTCGCCCAATGCCTGATGCAGAGCCTTGCCCATGACAATGCCGACATCCTCCACCGTGTGATGTTCATCGATATCGATGTCGCCTTTGGCCTGGACGGTCAGATCGAAGAACCCGTGCTTGGACAATAATTCCAGCATGTGGTCGAAGAAACGAATGCCTGTGTCGATCTTTCCCTGCCCACTGCCGTCCAATATCCAATCGACCGAGATATCCGTTTCTTTGGTCGCGCGATGAATCGATGCCTGTCGTGCTGCCGATCCGTTTTTCTTCATGAGAACCTGCTCTGGGCTGATTTTGCGTGAGCATCGAACCCTTCGATATGGGCCAACCGGACGAGATGATCTTTCACCTTGCTCAACTCCTCGCGGGTATAGTGCACGATGTTGCTCACCTTGATGTAATCGTGAACGGACAGTGCCGAAAAGAAACGCGCCGTCCCGCCGGTCGGTAAGACGTGATTCGGGCCGGCAATGTAATCCGCGACCGATGGTGGAGTGTATCGGCCTAAAAAGAGCGCCCCTGCGTGACGGATTCTCTCCAGATAGTCGAACGGCTCATCGACTGTGAGGGTCAAGTGCTCTGGGGCAATCTGGTTGGCCACATTGATGGCTTCGTCCATCGTGGCGACCACGAAGGCCACTGAATGGCGCGCGATGGACTTCGCCGCGATCTTTTCCCGTTGCAACCCTTTCAACTGGCTGTCGATGAGGCGCACCACATCTTTTGCCAATTGAGCCGATGTGGTCACAAGATAGACTTGCGCGTCCTCGTCGTGCTCTGCTTCGCAAAGCAAATCAGCCGCGACATGAGCCGGCTTGGCGTCGTCATCCGCGACGACAAGCAGTTCGCTGGGACCCGCCACCATGTCAATCCCGACTGTGCCATAGAGAAGCCGCTTCGCCGTCGCGACATAAATATTTCCGGGGCCCACGATCTTATCGACGCGCTGGATGGTCTTGGTTCCATAGGCCATCGCTCCAATCGCTTGCACGCCTCCGACTCGATAGATCTCCGTCACGCCGGCAATGTCGGCCGCAACCAGTAAATACGGATTGATCGGACCTTTTTGCGGCGGTGTGCACATCACCACACGGGACACGCCCGCAACTTTGGCCGGAATCGCGCACATTAACACCGACGAGGGGTAGACGGCCTTGCCACCCGGCACATACACCCCAACTGCATCGACCGGTGTCACCACCTGCCCCAGCGTCGCCTGGTTATCCTGATACATCCAGGTCTTGATGCGTTGGCGTTCGTGAAACGACGTGATCCGCTGGGCTGCAAATCGAAGTGCATCGCCCTCGTCTTTCCGGATGTGGAAATAGGCTTGTTTAATCTCTTCGGAGGTCACCCGCAACCCTGTATCCTTCATGGAAACACGGTCGAATTGCTTCGTATAGCGGAGGACGGCTTTATCGCCGCCCCGTTCCACGGCTTGCAGAATCGACTTGACCGTCTTTTCGACGGCAGCCCCTTGGACGCGACCACGCGACGTCACTTTCTTAAGTGCGGGGAGAAAGGCTCGCTCGGTGGAGGCGACAATCTTCATATGCGTGTCCGTTTGGCGGTTCGACGTGCCCCTTGCGAAGATTTGCGCGAAGCAACGGTTCGAGACCCAGTCGATGTACTCGTGACGACTCGGAGCTTTTTGATCAGTTCCGTAACCACTGTATGCTTCAGCTTCAAACTCGCCCGATTGACGATCAACCTAGCCGTGGATTGTGCGATGCACTCCACCTCGACAAGATCATGTGCCTTGAGGGTGTTGCCTGTCTCGACTAGATCCACGATCCGATCAGCCAGACCGACCAACGGCGCCAATTCGATCGAGCCGTACAACTTGACAATTTCGACCGACACGCCGCGCTGATTGAAATACCGCTCGGTGATCTTCGGATACTTGGTGGCCACCCGAATTTTCGAAGACAGCCGGTCGCGTGAGGCTTGTCCCTTGAGCGCAGCGACGGCGATTCTACACGCTCCAATCCCTAAATCCAATGGCTCGTAGACGTCGCTGTCCTGCTCCATCAAGACGTCTTTCCCTACAATCCCGACATCCGCTGCGCCATATTCCACATAGGTAGGCACATCAGTCGGCCGCACGATCAGGAAGGTCATGCCGATCTCTGGACAGGGGAACACCAGCCGGCGGCTCTCGGTGGAGAGACTGCCCAACGCATAGCCCGCTCGACGAAAGACGTCCAGCGTGAGGTCCAACATTTTCCCCTTCGACAAGGCAATCGTCAGCATGATGTCAACAAGTTCCGTCCGGAGCTGCTCCCTCTTTATGACGAGTGATCGTCGCGCCTAACCCACGCAGCTTCACTTCCATCCGCTCATAGCCGCGATCCAGATGGTAGACACGAAGAATTTCTGTCGTGCCCTCAGCCGCAAGGCCAGCCAAGACAAGCCCAGCGCTCGCCCGAAGATCTGACGCCATCACCGGGGCGCCAGCTAACTTGGTTGGCCCGGTCACCACCGCCTGATGGCCTTCGACCTTGATGTCAGCGCCCATACGCCGCAACTCCTCGACATGCATAAACCGGCTTTCGAACACGGTCTCCGTAATCACGCTCGTGCCTTCGGCAGCCGTCATCAAGGCCACCATCTGCGCCTGCATGTCGGTGGGAAACCCGGGATAGGGCAGTGTCCGGATGTCGATTCCCTTGAGCCGCGAGGCTGCGTTGAGATGAATCTGTTCCTTCTCCACCTGCATCTCGACCCCGGCCTCCCGCAGCTTCAGCAACAAGGCATCCATGTGGTGCGGACGGCACCGATTGAGTGTCACCGTTCCTTGGGTAATGGCCCCGGCTACCAGATACGTGCCGGCTTCAATGCGATCGGGAATGACGTCGTGATCGCTCCCGTGCAATTCACGGACACCTTCAATCGTAATGACATCCGATCCAGCACCGTCGATGCGAGCCCCTCGCTTCATGAGAAAGTCCGCAAGGTCCACGATCTCCGGTTCTTTCGCGGCATTTTCAATGACTGTTGTTCCCTGGGCGAGCGATGCAGCCATCATCAAATTTTCCGTTCCGGTGACCGTCGGCGTGTCGCAATAGATCTGCGCGCCTCTCAGTCGCTTCGCTTTGGCGCGAATATACCCATGTTCCATCGAAACGTCCGCACCCATTTTGGCCAACCCGGCAAGATGGAGATTGACGGGCCGAGACCCAATCGCGCAGCCGCCGGGCATCGACACCGTCGCTTCTCCCCATCGCGCCAATAGAGGCCCTAGCACCAGTACGGAGGCCCGCATGGTCTTCACGAGATCGTACGGAGCCTGGGTTGACGTGATCACCGCGGCGTTGATGACTGCGCGATTTTCCTCGAATTGAACCTTCGCGCCCAAAATGCCTAACAACTTTCCCATGGTGACGACGTCCACCACGCGAGGCACATTGGTAATGACACACTCGCCGCCGCCAAGAATCGTGGAGGCTAAGATCGGCAACGCGGCGTTCTTTGCCCCGCTGATCTCAACTTCTCCTCGAAGCGGCGTCCCGCCTGTGATGATTGTACGATCCATCGTCTGCCCCTAGCAGAATGCTGAAAAAATCCGCCAGCTTCGTTCTCGCGTCGCTCAGAGGCTCAACGTACCGAAGCGTACGCCTCGCCTCTTCGCTCGCTGCGGCCTTGCTGGACGGCCTTTTTGAGCATCCCGCGTGAATGTTCTGCTCTTGCCTCAAACGTACAGATTATCGAAGTTCTGCTATGTCGAATTGATTCTCCCGCAACCTATTAGGCGCCTGCTCGCTCGATAATCACCACACGCTCAAGCCCCGCTTCGTCGTAGATCAGCCTGTGGAATCGGTACTCTGCCATCCGCTCGATAATCCGGCGCATTGCCGGAGCCTGGCCGGCGCCGATTTCCATAATCACTGCGCCGGCGGGAGAGAGGTATCGACCAGCCTCTTGCAGCAACCGCTCGTGCAACTCCGTCCCCTGATGTCCTGCCACCAGCGCGCCGCGTGGCTCAAACAGCCGGACTTCCGGCTGGAGTGTCGCCCACTCCGCCTCCGCAATATAGGGAGGATTCGAGACAATGACGTCAACCTGTCCCTCCAGTTCCTGTCCTACCAATGCTTCCAGCAAGTCGCCTTCCAGCCATGTGATGCGTTCACCAACCGCATAACGAACGGCATTCTGCCTGGCGACGTTGAGCGAGGGGTTCGATAGGTCCGTCGCGATCACCCTCGCACAAGGTCTCAGGCGCGCAAGCGCCACGGCAATACACCCAGACCCCGTGCACACATCGACAATGGTGGCTTCTCGCTCGGCAGAAATCCGTTGTGCGACATATTCCACCAGCAACTCTGTTTCCGGCCTCGGGATAAGTACCGCCGGATCGACGTGAAACTCCAACCCGCAAAACTCCTGGGTCCCCAGAATATATTGTAAGGGCTCACGACCAACTCGCCGCTCAAGCAGCCCTCGCGTAGCTGTGAGTTCGGTACGTGACAGTACTCGGTCTCGATTGGTAAGCATATGATGGACAGGAAGCCGGAGCACATGCTCCACGATCCACAACGCTTCCTGCGCTGCGCTCTCGATACCAGCCTGCTCCAATAGCCGTCGCGCCTCGGCAATCACCTCACCGAGCGTCGCCCGTCTCGTTGACTGCGAAATGGGGGCAACCGCATCCATGTTACGCTGCACCCACTTCTTGCTGACGTTGTGCCTTCAAGGCCTGAACAAGTTCACCGAGGTCGCCCTCGAGCACCTGTTCCAACTTATGCAAGGTCACACCGACGCGATGATCTGTTACACGATTTTGGGGGAAATTGTAGGTGCGAATCTTTTCGCTTCGCTCGCCCGTGCCCACCTGAGCCTTACGATTCTGCGCGATTTCCGCCTCCTGCCTCTCCCGTTCCGCCTCGACGATTCTGGCCCGCAGGGTTCTCATCGCCTTGGTGCGATTCTTCAGCTGCGACCGTTCGTCCTGACAGCTCACCACCACACCGGTCGGAATATGGGTGATCCGCACCGCTGATTTTGTCGTATTGACGCTCTGGCCTCCGGCGCCGGATGAACAGAATGTGTCGATCCGGAGATCCATGGGATCGATGTGCACGTCCACCTCATCCACCTCAGGCATGACGGCAACGGTAACGGTCGACGTGTGAATCCGGCCACTGGCCTCAGTGACGGGAACACGCTGAACTCGGTGGACCCCAGCCTCGAATTTGAAATGGCTATAGGCGCCCTTGCCTTCGATCAGCGCAACGACTCCCTTGTAGCCTCCGCCTGTGGTTTCCGTGGCTTCGACCATATCCACCTTGAACCCTTTGATCTCTGCGTATTTGCTGTACATGCGGAACAAGTCTCCGGCAAAGAGCGCCGCCTCGTCTCCGCCTGTCCCAGCACGGACTTCAAGGAGCAGACTCTTCTCGTCTCGCGGGTCCTTGGGAATAAGCAGCTCTTGGGCCTGCTGTTCGATCTCGTGCTGCTGCTGTTCGAGCGTGGAGCTTTCCTCCATCGCCATCTTGTGCAATTCAACCCCGGCCGTGGGGTCTGCAAGAATTTGAGCAGCTTCCTCTAGCTGCCGTGCGTTGTCTCGATAGGTGGCGAGAAGCTTGGCCGCCGGCTCGATATCCGTTCGCTCTTTATTCACCTTGTGCAACTGCGAAGGTTGACTCATCATGGAGGGATCCATGAGCTGATTCGTCAACTCATCGTATCGAGTGGCCAGCACTTCCCATTTTTTTAGCAAGACTGCTTCCATGGCCCCGCTTCCCTCTGATTCGCGCTCAGCCCCTGCCGCACAAAAACGAAGGGACCCTGCCCCTCAGCGAAGCAGGGTCCCTCGTATGAACTCTCTCGATCTACTTGTCTTTCTTCGCGTACTTCTTTTTGAACCGTTCGACACGACCTTCGGTATCGATGATCTTCTGCGTCCCCGTGAAAAACGGATGGCAGTTTGAACAAATATCGACATTGATATCGCCGCCCGTCGATCGAGTCTTATATTTATTACCGCAGGCACAATGCACGGCTACTTCCCGATACACGGGATGGATACCCTTCTTCATAATTCACACTCCCCCGACATCACATTCATCGGCCTTCGCCAATTCGAAGGCCCGCCACTGTACCCTGTCCCAGCGGCCAGATACAAGCCGGATACTATCGATTCATCGACTGCAGAAATTCCTGGTTGGTCTTGGTGCCATGCAGCTTGTCCATCAGAAACTCCATGGCTTCCATCGTGCCAAGCGGACTTAGTACTTTGCGCAGAATCCACATCTTATTGAGACGATCCTTGTCTACCAACAACTCTTCTTTTCTCGTCCCGGATTGGGCAATATCGATGGCCGGGAAAAGCCGCTTGTCGGCCAGACGGCGATCAAGATGGACTTCCATGTTGCCGGTCCCTTTGAACTCTTCGAAAATCACATCGTCCATCCGGCTGCCGGTATCGACTAGCGCGGTGGCCATGATGGTGAGACTCCCGCCGTTTTCGATGTTACGAGCCGCTCCAAAGAACCGTTTCGGCCGTTGAAGGGCATTTGAATCCAACCCTCCCGACAATACCTTACCGCTTGGAGGCGCAATAGTATTATAGGCACGTGCTAGGCGGGTAATACTGTCCAGCAGGACCACGACATCCTTTTTATGTTCGACCAGCCGCTTGGCCTTTTCGAGCACCATTTCAGCCACTTGGGCATGGCGCTGGGCCGGCTCATCGAAGGTGGAGCTGATGACTTCGGCCTTTACCTGCCGCTGCCAGTCGGTGACTTCTTCCGGCCGCTCATCGATGAGCAGCACAATTAAGGTCACTTCTTTGTGGTTTTTAAGAATCGCCCGGGCGATGGCCTGTAGTAACATCGTTTTTCCGGTTCGAGGAGCCGCAACGATCAATCCGCGCTGGCCTTTGCCGATCGGGGTCGTCAGATCCATGACGCGGGTGCAATACTCTTCACGGTCGAACTCAAGAACCAGACGCTCTTCAGGATACAGCGGCGTCAGGTTATCGAAGAGAATCTTGTCGCGAGAGACTTCCGGGTCTTCGTAATTGACCTTCTCAACTTTGAGCAGCGCAAAATACCGTTCACTTTCCTTCGGTGGACGTATCTGCCCAGATACAATGTCGCCGGTGCGCAGGTTAAAACGCCGGATTTGAGAGGGCGAGATGTAGATGTCGTCGGGACCGGGGAGATAGTTCGAATCGGGTGCGCGCAGAAACCCAAACCCATCAGGAAGCGTTTCGAGCACACCTTCGCCAAAGACTACACCATTGTTCGCAGTCTGCGCCTGCAATATGGCAAAGATCAATTCCTGCTTCCGCAGATTGGGTGCGCCATCGATCTTCAGATCCCGTGCCACCTCATTGAGATCGGCAATAGACTTCTGCTTCAACTCCGCCAGATGCATAACCTCCCCCTTCGTTTGTGCCATGAATATCCTCTCAAGCCCTTAGCTGCATCGTTATCGGCAGCGATTGCACAAGGTGAACCATGGGAAATTGTCCACGAACTGAATAGGAACGTAATGGTAATGCGTTGATGATTGTATCGCGTCTATCGGCTACAAGAGGATAACCCGTGAGGAACTGGCCAATTTTTGCGCGTCGCTACTCGTGTACGACTCTGTCTCATGGTTGCGAACGATTGTTGCGCGCCGGAACTCATGCGTCGCTGACTCGCCTCTGTCCCTTGAGCAATTGCGGCTTGTTTCGAGATGTGCCCCGGAAGTCTTTAGGTGTGGGGATTATTGCGAACCGAGCTGAATCAACTGGCAAATCATAACGCGAGCACTCCTCTGTGTCAACAGGGATATCTTTTTTTCACAGCGCCTCCTTCGCGTCGAATCAGTCCGGCCCCAGAAGTCCCCCCCTGAACCACAGAACAACCTGTTCCGACAGCTATCGGTTGCAGCACAAAAGAGTGGTGTGCTAAATGAGAGGGCTTCGCGGAGACATACGATGTCGCACGACGACGAACAGGGGCAACACGAGCGAACCTTCACGTTATCAGAGGCCAATCGCCTCATCCCTCAGCTTAATTCTAAGCTGACGTCGATCCAACAGGCCAAAGCCGTCTTATCTCGCACGAAGGAAGACATTAAAAAAGCAAGCGCCCAGGCTGAATATGGAGGAGGCAGCACTGTTGGACACCTCTACATACTGGGCCTGCAACAAATCAGCGCGAACCTTCAGGCGATTCAGGAACTCGGTATCCTGGTCAAGGATCTGGATCTCGGTCTCTGTGACTTTCCTCATCTTCATGATGGTCGAGTGGTCTATCTTTGTTGGAAGCTCGGAGAACAAGAAGTTCGCTGGTGGCATGAAATAACCACCGGCTATAAAGATCGTTGCCCGGTAGAGGATCTTGCCTGAGATCGGAATCTTCACGCTCAACTTACGAACTATTATGAAATTTGTCATTCTCGGATTCGACGGTCCAGACGGAGAGGCCAAGAGAAAGATCTATCGCCCGGCACATCTCGCTAAAATGGAACCCCTCGATGCGCAAGGTCGAGTCATCCTAGCCGGTCCGCTCACGGATAAGACGGGGAGCTTGATCGTCATCGAAGCTTCTTCGTTGGAAGAGGCACAGCGGTTTGCCCGCGAAGACCCCTATACCATTCATGGCATATTCGAGCGGGTCGAAGTTCACCCATTTACTCAGGTTTTTCCAAAGAAACAGTAGCCGACGTCTATCGCTCCACTCCTTCAGCCACTTGCTTTATCCTCTTTAGTTGCATTGCCCTCTCTGCCATCGCGCGGTATAGTTAACCGATGGAGCGTCATCGACGATTGTTCTCCCTCTCCCTTTTCGCGCTTCTTCTGTTATGGGACGCTCCTTCGTTCAGCGCCGCTACAAAAACCGTCATCGCCGACAGTCAATATGTGATGGCAGATGGCGATACCCTCGCCAGCGCAGAAGAAAAAGTCCTTCAACGCGCTCAGCGCAAAGCGGTGGAAGAAGCGGGAGTCTACCTCGAGTCCACTTTCTACGATGTGGAAAAAGAATCTGGCGGAAAAGTCGCGCAAGCCAGCTCATTAGAAATCAGAACGATTGCTGCGGCAATTACGGAAACAGAAATCCTCGATTCCAGCCGCTCGTTCGAGCGCGATCGTCCCGTTTTTTATATTCGCATTCGTGCCACAGTCGATATCGGCAACCTGACGGAAGCAATACGCCGACATCAATCCGACCGGCAACTCGCGCACCACTTTCGCCAGCTCCAGCAGGAAAACCATCACTTACGTTCGCAGCTACGCGAGCTTCAACAGCAGCCTATCGGTGTCCGAATGCTGGCCATCGATCCAAACGGAAAGTCCACTTCCCATCAACGAGCCCGCACATCGCTTGAAACTGCTCTCCGCACGTCCAATCTGCGGGACAAGATCCAACTCACCACCGATGCTGCCACGCTTGACGATCGCTACACCGCTCCATTGATTGTGCGAGGACAAACCTATCTCCAACTAGTCTCCCTCGTCTTCTCCCAACAAGCACCATCTTCCGAATACAGGGACTACCTGAACAAAGCCAAGGCGGACTTCGACCGAGCCATTACACTTGACACCAAGAATATCTGGGCATGGATTGGGAAAGGAGATACCCTCGCTTGGCTGAAACAGTCAGACGAAGCTGCCGCTGCCTTCGAGCAGGTTCTCGACCTCGACCCATTCACCGATATCGCCCGCCAGCGCCTAATCAGTCTCTACACAACGAAAGCCCGACACCAAGTAGATTCCAACCAATTGTATCCTGCGTTAGCCACTCTGAAGAAGTTCCTCGATCCCCAGTCTCATGACAGCTGGCTTCCCTATCATAAAGAGGCCTATACACTCAGAGGAAAAATTTATCTCAAGTTGAATCAGCCGGAACGTGCAATCGCGGATCTGTCCACCGTTATTCAGGTCGACCCCACGAATGTTCCAGCGTTGATGACTAGAGCAAAGCTCTATCAAGACGGGCTCCAAGGTGGGCTCGCCAAGGACGACCTTGAACGAGCCTGCGATCTTGGGTCTATTCCAGCCTGTGAGCAATTGCCGTAATACGTGCAACATATTGATTTCGCGGTCACATCCCATAGGATGAGCAAGCTGGCCATAGGAACCCGTCGCCTGCTGATTGGTTTGACAGACTGGACGGGCCAACCCTATAATGCAAACTCTTACAAAAGCGAGGTAGATACGCGCTGTTTGGCGGTCGCTTCGCAAAACCAACATCTGAGGGCAAAAGGCCTAAGTCTTCTCCACAACAATAGCCCCAAATTTCTCACGGGTGGGCCTTCTGCGAGGTTGCAGGGCACAAGGAAAAGGCTTAGAGTGGAGAGGCTAGGTTTGTGAAACCGTCTGTGTTTTTATTCTTTAACCCCTTGCCGGAGAGTATGCTGTAATGACTCAGTATCGTGTCCTTCCAGGCCCAGAACATTTCCTTCCCCCAGCAGCGGCTAGCATGGGTATCTATTTGCCGAACCCAGGTGAAGCCCATATTAACGGCGTCATCGTCCCAGAAGAAGAGGCATACGAGGAAGCGGCGAAGCAATTCCTCATGGCCAAAGTGCCGACCCTATTCCCCGGCCCCTTAGTCTTGTGGGCCTGGAATGAGAAGGCAGCGAAGAAGGCCACAGCCATCCGCCACTTGTACAACATACTCAAGGAATGTGTACAGCCTGGGCAAACACCCATGCTGATCCCGATGCCGGACTATCGCCCCAAATACCCGAAGATCAATCCTGAAGTCGAAATCAACCCCAACCACCCAAATCTGACCATCTGGCATAATAAGATCGATTGCTGCATGTTCATCGGGGTCCACTGCCATCAAGCGAATTTGTCGCTCAAAATCATTCGAGGCGGCACATCCTGCTACACCATTGCCATGTGCGCTCAAGCCGGTCATGAAGATGCGATGCTGTCCTTCCGCGATGCATCAGTCGAAAAGATTATGAGACTGGCCGATGCTGTGAAAAGATTAAAAGGGACGGTTCAACCACGGCTGACATCAGCCAAAAGCGGGGCTTCAAACTAGGCGACACGGTTTGGGGTTCTGAAGACAGGGAAAGGAGCCTGCATCATGGCAGACACACACTCAGTCATCGGCACAAAAAATAAAAAAGGGCAGACCTTTACCGATACCTGGACGATGATGAACGAGGCGCCGCGCACGCCGTCGTTCTATACGGGCAGCGAGGTCATCAAGGAAGCGCTCCGGCGGGCTAGCTGCGACGTGATGATCGCCTATCCGATTACACCGCAAAGCGAAGCGGCCGCCTTGATCGGCGAACTCTTTGCCGAGGGTTACATCGGCGACTACTTCCGCGGCGAGAGTGAATTCGCCGTCATGTCGCAATGCGCGGGTGCGTCCTTCGGCGGAGCGCGCGTGTTTACGACGACCGCGGGCCCCGGCACGATGCGCGCAATGGAAAACTTTCCGATGTGGGCCGGCGCGCGGCTGCCGATTCAGATGATCGTCACCTGCCGCGGCATCAATTCACCGCTATCGATTCAACCGGACACACTCGAGATTGCCTATCTTCTGAATACCGGCATGCTCGTCTGGCATGCAGAGACCGCACAGGACTTCTTCGATTGGATACTCAAGGGCTACATGGTGTCGGAGGAACCCGATGTGCACCTTCCCTTGGCGCTCTGTTGCGATGGATTTTTCGTGACCCACACCAAGGATGTCGTCAATCTTACCCCAGCCGACATGTGTCTTCCTCCCTACGACCCATACCGCTCACCCGTCCCCTGCATGGACATGGAATGTCCGCCGGTCCGGATGATGCGCGATCCGTTTGTCATGAAGAGCAACTACATCAGCTATGCCACCCACGCGTCCTGGCAACAAGAAGTCTGGGCGGCAGTGGAGCGATCCCGCAAACACACGATCAAGTGGATAAACGGGTTGATTGAGACGGAAAATGTCGATGCTGAGGTCCTCATCGTCACCTCCGGTACGGCAGTGTCGCAAGGTCGTGAGGCCATCCGGCTCCTCGACGATGAAGGCATCCGCTGCGGCCTGGTAAAGATCAAGGCTCTGCGGCCTTGGCCAGGCGAGGAAATCCGTGAAGCCACAAAAAACGCCAAGCACATTGTCGTCCCGGAGTTTAATGTGACCGGATGGTTGGCAAAGGAAATTAGGGCCTCCGTCCCAAATAGCGAACGTGTCCATGCCGGCCCGCACGTCTGCGGAGGCATGACGATGCCACCGGAAATTATTGTCTCCGAAATCAAGACCCTGCTCGGCATGCGCAGCATGTCGATGGCCGGTCGAGGCAGTTGATCGCATCTATGCATCAAGAACGGAACGACCTGATTACGACGCACCACTGAGGAGGCCCACATGAGCAAGGAACGTATCAAGATTTCTGAAGACCTGTACGACATCATGCCGTCCGACTATCAAGACCTGGTCAAGAGCGCGACCTATGGCAAGGAAGACCGGGGCTGGAAGGATATCGGCAACAGCAAAGAGCTGATCGAGCAACACTCCCTCTGCGCAGGCTGCCCGGAGTCCATGGCCTTCCGCTATATCCTGGCCTCATTGCCAAACCCTGAAGACACCGTGATGGTTGGCTCCACCGGCTGTACCAGCCTGGTATTCCCCATGGTGGCCGTGCACAACATTCACTCCCTCTTCGGCAATCAGAACGCCATCGCTTCCGGTTTGAAGCGCGCCTTGAGCGTCCGCTTCCCAGGCCGGACAAAAGACGTGGTCGTGCTCGCCGGTGACGGCGCCACAGTTGATATCGGCCTCGATATGACGCTGCAAGCCTGGTTCCGCCAGGAAAAATTCACGACGATTTGCTTCGACAACGAACTGTACGCCAATACCGGTGGCCAAGAGAGCGGTCTGATGCAAAAGGGATTCGTCGCCAAGATGGCACCGGTCGGGAAACTCTTCGACAAGGTCCGTCTGCCGGAAATCGCTCGGGAGTCTGGCTGCCATTACGTCGTCCAATGCACCGTCAGCAAGCCGTCCCTCGTCGAGAAAGTGATCCGGAACGCCGTCATGATTTCGCGCGAAATCGGCCCGACCTACCTCCAGCTCTATACACCGTGCATTCTCGAAATCGGGAAGAACAGCATGGAAGGGCTTCAGGAAATGCGGGATTCGGAAAAACCGACCGAACGGTTCGCTTACAAAGAATACACCAGCGAGCCTGCCAAGCAACTTCTGGCGGAGATAGCCGCCAAGGACAAAGAAAAGAAGGCCGCGGCAAAACAGCTGGCCTCTCAGGGAGCCTAATCCGATTCTGGAGGAGAGACGATCATGATCAAGAAAAGGCTGAATGTCCGAATGTCGGGATTAGGCGGACAGGGTGCCGTGACGGCCGCACATGTCCTGGCCATGGCTGCCAACCGCGACGGCAAGTTTTCGATCTCCAATCCCTTCTTCGGCGCTGAAAAGCGCATGGCGCCGGCGGAGAGCTACTGTCGTATTGGCATTGAACGGATTTACGACCGTGGCGAGTTGGTATTTCCGGACGTCATTCAGGTTTTTCACCCCCAGGTCATCACCATGGGAAAGAGCTATACAATGCCCTTCTACTCCGGCGTGAAGGAAGGGGGCCTCGTCATTATCAACTCCGACCAGCCACTTCTCTCTGAAGAAGATGTTCAGCGGCTGAAGGATTTAAACGTCGCGTTATTTTATATTGCAGGCACTGAGCTCGCAATCGAAGTTGCCGGGACCGAGTTATCAACGAATATGTCGATGCTCGGGTCAGTCGCGGGCATCACCAAATGCGTCACGATGGAAGCGCTGGACGGCGCCTTACAGGAACGGTTCGGAAAGAAGTTCGTCGCATCAGGCGGAACCGCTTCCTTGGATGAAGCGATCAAGAAGAAGTTCGCCAAGAAGGAAATGTTGCTGGCTAAAAACCTGGCGACCGTGCAAGCGGCCTATGAAATCGCCAGTGAATGGGCAGAGAAGAATAAGTATGAGCTGCGCGTCGGCAATCCTGCCGTTGCGGCGTAACGAGAGAGAAGGAATCAGTTCGCATGTATAACGTAGCGCAAGTCATCGACGAAAAATGCGTGGCCAAAAAGGGCTGTCGGCTGTGCATCATGTATTGCCCTGAGGCCAATTGCCTTGATCTCAACCCGAGCAAGATGGTGGCCGAAGTGACCATTGATCGCTGTAAAGGCTGTGACCTCTGCGTGGTCGTCTGCGACGCAGCCAAGCATTATGCCATCGTCATGCAGGCAGTCAGCGCCACCGGAAAACTGATGACCCAAAAAGGTGAGTCCGCCGCGCTAGGGCAGGCCTACCAAGGGTAACTGCTTCATGTAGCGGGTCTCCCGAGCAAGACCCCATGGCGCCTGCGCTATGGGGTTTTTTGTTAGCGAACCGTGAAGGGAATCGACAAATGGAAACTGAGGACAATGTCATTGACGAACTCGTTCGAGAGATTTCTGGTCTGATCCATGAATACCCCAAAGTCCTTGAACGGCGTGCAGCTGAGATCCATGCCAGTGGGAAAGACCCCGATTTAGTGCAGACCCTCGTTAAGGCTGCCGATACCATGCGCGACAGCGGAAACCTCTATCTGACCTGGGCAAAGCACTATGCCTCCGTTGCATCAGGCAACACAGATGCAAGCTCTGATGAGGACGAGACTGAAGATTTCGACGTGTAGCAGAAACGTGCCACCGCCTACTCACTATCTCTCGATAAAAAATGCTCGCGCCCGCCCCATCAGTTTATGCTAGAATGCGCTCGTTTCGGCTGGACCAGATTCCCCGGTAGCTCAGTTGGTAGAGCAGCCGGCTGTAGGAACGTGGGTGACTTGTGGCGGAGCACCGCACATACGCCGATCGTCGCAACTATCTCATCGCTGCCGTCAGCAAACGACGGAAGACGGTTCGCCACAAAGCCTTAACCTATAAAGGTGGGCGCTGTCAGAGATGTAGTTACGATCGGTGTGCGGAAGCGTTGGAGTTCCATCATCTCACTTCGGCCAAGAAGGATTTTGGTATCTCGAGTAAGGGATACACCCGCAGCTGGGAAAAAATCCGAGCGGAGTTGGATAAATGCGTGCTCCTCTGCGCAAACTGTCATAGAGAAGTTCACTCCTCACTGCAGCCTCCACGGGAAACCGTGGTTGAAACTTCGGGTGAATTCAGGGAAGCCTGCCCCGATTCTACGACGAATCGGAATGGGAATCCTGAGCGAAGCCTGCCGAAGGGCCTGTCCTGAGCTAAGTCGAAGGGGCAGTGTGTAGGCAGGACCGTGCAGAGACTAGAGGCTGCGGAACCCGTCCAATAATGCCTCATCAGCGCCCGACACCCTCCCCTGCATGTATTGCAGGCGGGTGAAGAGATAGTCCAAGCCCGGTTGAAAAACTGGGGCACTTGTAACCGGCTGGTCGCAGGTTCGAGTCCTGCCCGGGGAGCCACCATCAAGGCCTTCGAGACCTCTCTCGAAGGCCTTTGTTGTCTTCAGTGCGAAGACGCCCATCCCACTTTGTCGCTTCCCGGCAAACCTACTGCAGATACATAGATCTTTTTTGTATGATGACCGCTATGTCACTAAACGGGCGAGATTACACACCAGCGGCCTTATTCCGTAGTCCGCATCTCATGACCATTGTCCCAGGCTATTGGCCTCGCGGAAGGTTGCTTGCCGGAGTCCCGACTGAGTCGCGGCTCTTTACTACCGAACCGCACACCCAGTTACTCGGCTTCTGCCACTGGCAGCCGAACCGAGCCACCAGCCAGACACTGGTCCTCGTTCATGGACTTGAAGGCTCCAGTGAGTCCCACTACATGCACGGCATCGCCGCGAAAGCCTATCGTGCGGGATTCAATGTCATTCGGATGAATCAAAGAACGTGCGGCGGAACTGAACACCTTTCGCCGACGCTCTACAATACCGGGATGAGTCAGGACTATCGAGCCATCGTTCATGAATTGGCGCGCGTGGATGGACTCAATCGAATCTGGCTTGCCGGCTATTCGATGGGAGGCAACCTCATCTTGAAAGCAGCCGGTGAAGCCGCTTCGTCAGAATCCGCATTAGCGGGCGCCATCGCGGTCTGCCCGAATATCGACCCCCCGAAATGTGTGGAGGCCTTGGAGCAGCCGCGCAACTGGATTTACCACAGGCATTTTCTCGTGAAATTGAAAGCGCGATTGCAACGGAAAGCTGCGCTCTTTCCCGGCAAGTGGGATCTCAGGGATCTCGACCGTACTCACAGCATGAGCCTATTCGACCACCGCTACACGGCACCGGACGGAGGGTTTGCCAGCGGGGCCGACTACTACAATCGTGCCGGCGCATGTCTTGTGATCGAATCCATTGCCATCCCCGCACTCATCATTACGGCACAAGACGACCCCTTCATTCCCTATTCCATGTTCACCACACCGCCGATTCAGCGAAACCCCAGGATTCAAGTGATTGCGCCTCGCCACGGAGGCCATTGTGGATTCTTGCAATGGACACGCAATGGGGAAGATCCATTTTGGGCTGAGAATCGGGTGATGGACTTCCTGCAAGGACGAATCTGAAGAGCAGTGGTCCGTGAAACATGAAACGGCCCGATCAGGGCGTTTGAAGATGAGCGCGTACTTCCTGCACGTAGGTCTTGAATGGGTCAGGCATGGGGAAGGGGGCTTGACCGCGCAATTGGAAGATCGACCAGTTGATCACGTACGAAGGAGAAAACCGTTCTTCAAGCTTGGAATCAACTGGCGCATCAGGATGCCCGCACGCCAGCAAATGGCGAACGAGTTCGCCTCTCCCAAAGGCCCTGGTGTTGCGTGGCGGATGGTCCATCGCCAAGGTAATTGCCTTGTCTGTCGTGAGGCGTGGGACTCGTCCTTCCTCCAGTAGGCCGTAATAGAGTCCCTTGCCTTGGTGGAGATTATGATACTCCAGATCGAGACTCTTCAGAGCCGGGTCCGCCCATGCCATCTGCTCCGCCTCGCGGAAGGTTTCGAGCAGCCATAACTTCGAAGCCCAATCGACCCGGCCCACCAGCGATTGGTAGTCCCCGCGAAGATCGCGCAACACTGCTTCCCATTGATCGAGCACCCAATCGGTTTCATCGTCCTGTCCGCGATAATGTTCTTGCGCCGCTGCAAGAAACGCTTCCTGAATATCGATGGCAGAGATCGTCTTTCCCGATTGCAGCCGAACGATCCATTGCCGGTCCTGGTCCTGCGACAGCTCCTGCATGGTTTCAACCGGTTCATGAATCTCAAGATCACACGGCGCATAATTTTCTTCGATTAGCTGAAGGACCAGGCCCGTCGTGCCCAGCTTCAAAGCCGTCGCCACCTCAGCCATGTTTGAATCGCCCAATAGCAGGTGAATACGGCGGAATTGATTCGGATCGGCCAAGGGTTCATCTCTGGTATTCACGATGGCGCGATTCTGCTGCACCCATTCGAAGAAATCGTTCACGATGTAGTCGGCGCGCTGAGAGATCTGAAACGGGAGCGGGGCCTCCTGAGAAACACGGCGGCTCGCTTCACGCGGCACAAGGAGTCGGTCCATTTGAACCCAGCCGTCTTGAGGGCTCGCCGCGCCGATACGTCCGGCTCCCGTAAAAATCTGTCTGGTGACGAGGAAGGTCACAAGTGGGCCGAGGCCACGTCTGGTAAAGGGAAAGCGCCGGGAGACAAGATAGTTTTCGTGAGATCCGAAGGTGGCATCGGTCTCATGATCGACATTGTTCTTGATCAACGATACCGTATCGGCCAGACCGAGATCCTGAATCGTATCCTGCAGCAACTGATCGCCTGCCCGGTCCGCAGCCACCACGTCGCTGAGCGATTCACATTCTGGCGAAGCCCATTCCAAATGCCCCATGTCGAGGTACATGCGCCCAGCGTTGGTGAGAAATCCCCCGTTGCCCGGCGGTTCATCGTGGCCCCGGTGATGCAGATCGAGGACGCCGCGCCGCTGGACGTGAAAGAGATGGTCTCGAATCTTGTGTGCGAACCAGGTAGGGGAATGGTCTGGACGGTCTTGATTCACCAAGAGTCCGTATTCGGTCTCAAGTCCGAAAATACGGTTCAACATCTCAACGCGCCACGACAGATTGAAGCGCCGCCGGCAGAAGGCGTGAAAGGTCTGCTTGCTTGAGTGGCCGATACTTGGAGGTGCCGAGAGCCTGACGCTCCAACACTGCGCACTCGATCGTCCGTTCACCGACAAAGCTACGTACATGTGCGATCAATGCATCGTGGCTTGGTGTATCCGCTGTCAGTGAACCTGCGCCACTCGCCGCCGGCTTAGCCTCAGCCTGTTGATCCGCCTCATCCTGTTGTTGAGCCAACGAACCGATCGCCCAGGCTCTCAAGGCCAGATCCAATGCCTGTTCCAACGACGGCGTGGCCGGCTGTTGCTCCTTAAGATAGGCCACCATCTTCGCCTGGATAGCCGTGGTAGCTGCCAGAACCGCATGACCTGTGACTTCCTCGAACGTCCCATCGTAGTTGATCGTCAGCAACGCGTCCTTCTCCGGCTTCTGCCCCAACTCAGCGACAAGGATTCGCACAATAAACGGCGCCTTATACACCTCCTCAAAGGCTTGCTTAATGACAGGAGCGATGCCGTACTTGATCAGTCTCGATCCCGTCACATCGGACGGCGAGCGGTTGAAGCCTTCGATATGCGCCATTTCGAGCAGACTGAAGCGAAGCTTTTCCAGATCCGTGGGATGCCCCATCCCGCCCAATGCCAGCCGGTCGTAGATCTCGTAGAGCTTCGGGGTCCCTTTGCTCACCGTCGTGAGGAGAATGCCTCCCTCATAGGTCAGCGCGACAACTGGACTCCCCTGTTTGAACTGTTCGTCCAAATACTGCCGCCGATTGCCGACCGCTTCTACCCACCGATAGGGTTCTTCATACATGACGCAACACCTGTGACTCGAAGAGAGGTTTCAAGGTCGCATCCGGCACCGTTTGCACACCGGCCCCGGTAATCAACTTGATCACGGGATACAAACTCGCCTCCCGATTGACACCGCCGGTTGCCGAATCGAACTCCGCCGCGCTCGTGAGCAATCGTAACGCCTGCACCATAGCCTGCTCTTCCGGCAGCGCACTGAGTGGCTGCTCGCCCCACGTATTCAGATAGTGCAAGATCCCTCGGATCGTGGGGGAACCGGACCCGGAGACGGCATACTCCACGCCTTCAAACTCCGCCCCGAGGATATCGTAGAAATAGATCTTGGCTGAGCCCTGCTCCAGGTCGTAGCCGACAAACACAGGAACGACAGCGCCTGTCCCGGCCAACGCCGCCGGCACATTCTCCTTCAAAAGCTTGGAGACCGCGCGTAGCTTGCCGTCGAAACTTAATTCTTGCAACTGCGTTCTCCGGTAGTATTTGAAGGAATGTTCCAAGACCCGCACCATTTCATAGGCCGTGGCCGGAACCCCGGCAATCGCCATCACACTGTGCCGATCAATCTCCAATACCTTGTCCGTGCGATCGTACATCACCATATTGCCGGCGGTCGCGCGACGATCGCCCGCCACCAATACACCGTCACGATACTTGAAGGCCAAAATCGTGGTGGCATTCGTGAGCGCATGGCCGTTCCCCGTCTGGCTCGAACTTCCCAGCGTATAACCCTGCGCTTTGAGTAGTTGATAGAAATCGCCCTGCATCCCCATCTCTTCACCACACCTTCCTGGTCCGCTCTTTATGTCTCTTCTAGGTGGGGGACCGATGTCAGGGCTCACTGCGCGCGTCCAACGAGGGCCGTGACCGTTCTCACCCACCCGCCCTCGTGGCGCCAAGACGCCACGTTTTCCCTATAGGCCGCGCGTTGCGCGAGCACAAGCCCTGATTCGGTGTCCCATCACTGTCCTGTTCTCTGCCGATACCGCTCAGCCTGCTTCGGATCGACCTTGCGCATACGCTTGAGCAGATTATCTTTGTCGGGTGAGCCAGTCTCCGGCCGTCTCGGCCCACCACCCTCATCGGAAGGGCTCGGCGCCTTCGGCATTGGATTGCCTGGCCCCTCACGGCGTTCCGGCGTTGTGATGTAATTCATGATCGCAACTCCTTATTGCTGTTCCATTCGTTCAGCGCGTCCATAGGAGAGACTGCGCGCTCGAACATCCTCGCGCACGCTTGCACCGCTTGTGGCTCGAACAGGTCGCCCATTTCCAACGTTCGCGGGAGCAATCCTCCGCTGAACTGAATACGTTCCCACTGCATCGACTTGATCTGATCCGGAAATCGCCTGACGCAGAGACCACGAATCCCCCCTCTGGTATCGGATGGACCAGCGACCAACGCCGATTCGATGTCCTGCTCCGAGGTCATCCGCCAAGCCTTCCCCTCTGCCTCGATTCCCAGAAAAAGCCCACGATCCGGATTCACATTATGGTACTCCAAATCTAAACTCGCCAGCCAGGGATCCTCCCAGCTAATCTTTTCTTCCTGCATGAATGTTTCCAACAACCAGAGCTTGGTGACCCAATCGAGCTTCCCGACAAGTCGTCTCCTGTCTCCAGTCAGCAGCCGCAACGTGGCAGCCCATTCACGAAGAATCCAATCGGTCTCTGCGTCAGTACCGGCCAACTGTTTCTCCGCTGCGAGATAATACTGTTCTTGGATGTCGAGTCCGGTCATGGTGCTGCCGTCCTTCCGGCGAACCGTCGCCTTGAGATCCTGGTCGCGTGATAGCTGCTTCGCCGCCACGACAGGCTGTTCCAATTCAAGAGCGGGGGCGACACCACGCGCGATCAATTCCAGCGCCAACTGTGTCGTCCCAATCTTCAACGCCGTACTGTACTCGCACATATTGGCATCGCCGACGATAAGGTGAAGCCGTCGATACTTCTCACGAACCGCATGGGGCTCGTCCCTCGTATTCAGAATCGGCCGATTGTGCATCGTATCGACGCTTAAGTCGGTCTCCATGAAATCGGCTCGTTGAGACAACTGATAATGACCCGGCACAAACCCGCTCTCCTGGCTCTCCACCCCCACTTTTCCTGCCCCAGCAATCACCTGTCTACTGACAAGAAACGGCAGGAGTCCCGCAGTCAGCGAAGGGAACGGAATCGAGCGAGAGACGAGATAGTTATCGTGACAGCCATAACTGTGCCCGTGGAAATCCGTATTGTTTTTATAGAGCTGCACATGGGGTCCACTGAGCGCATGATTGCGCCGCTCCGCCGCCCGTTGGACAATGCGCTCTCCGGCGCGGTCATGGGCCAGAATTGCGAGAATCGTCCGGCATTCAGGGGTGGAATATTCAGGATGGGTATGGTCGTTATAGAACCGTGCGCCGTTCGGAAGCACGAGATCGCTCTTCATTTCGTGAAATGAAAATGGCCGATGGGCATCGACCTTGGCGAACTCATCTTCTTCCTTATCCTGTTGCAGACCGGAAACTCGAAACCCTCGCGCATCCTCGTGCGGATCTTCACCGCCATAGTCCCAGCGCCGCTCGAACGAGGCAGTCAAATGCGCTCGCACCAGCTCCATCGACTCCACGACCGGATCGACCGTCTCCTGGTCTTCCCTGGTAATCCCATATTCTGTTTCGATGCCGAATAGCCGTATCATGCCGTTAGGCGTGAGGCGTATAGTGAACGGGCTTGACTGAACAGAACCTTTTCACTTCCTGCTACCCCTTACGCCTTACCCCCTCACCCCTTACGTCTTCAAATAATTTGGTTGATCAATCGCTCTTCGGACTGCCGCCCTCGTCGGAACGAGGAAATTCCAACGACCTGTTCCGGGTGATGATCGAGAAGCTTGAGCCATTCTTCCGCCGCATCGTCGGGCGGCAACATTTCGCCTTCTCGGAATTCTGCATGAACGGAGTTCACCAAATCATCCAAGGTCATGCCACCTGACTCACTCCCGCCGGACGCAATCGTGCGATCGATCGCCTGCTCCTTGGCCCGTTGAACGATCGAGGCCAGGATCGCCCCACTGATGAGATCGCTCCGATAGAGAACCTTATTGTGGCCGCTTCGGAGCCTGATCGACAGAAGCCGATTCTCATCGAGACGGGAGAAAATTGCGGAAAGCGCATACTCGACAAGGTCGGCACAGGCCTTCTTCCGATCTCCGCCATGTTGATCGATCCATTGCCGGTCCAACGGCAGATCGTCCGTAAGATACACTTTCAGAATCGCTGCCGCCGAGTCGCGATTCGGACGGCTCACTTTGATCTTGCGATCGATACGCCCTGGCCGCAGCACAGCTGGGTCGATTAGATCAGGTCGATTCGAAGCCAGAATGATTACCACATCCCGCAGCGACTCGATTCCATCCATCTCGGAACAAAACATCGGCACCAGGGTACTGGAGATGTTGAAGGCGCGCGAGGCGCGTCTTGTGCCCAGAATGGACTCCGCTTCATCGATAAAAATAAACGGCAACGCCCCTTCGCTCCTGCGAGCGCGGGCTTGGGCGAACAGATCCCGGACCATCCGCTCCGATTCCCCCAGCCACATGTTCAGAATCTCAGGCCCCTTGATATGGAGGAAGGCCCCGCGAGTCACCGGTCTCTTCTCCCCATTCGTACCAGCAGCAGCCTGGTCCGACTCCCCCACCAGCTTCGAGAGGCTGGCCGCCGCCGCTTGTCCAATCAAGGTCTTTCCGCAGCCGGGAGGGCCGTAGAGCAGGAAGCCCTTTGGCTGGGTGAACTTGAACCGTTGAAATGTCTCTGCGTGGAGCAGGGGATACTCGATGGCCTTCTGAATGGCGGCGATCGCCTCCGTTTGCCCCCCGATCTGCTCCCATGTGACAGTCGGAACCTCATCGAGTAAGTGCGACTTGGCTTTCCTGTCTTCCAATTTCTCAATCGCCACATGCAAGCTGGGATCGACTCGCACCTCGTCGCCCGCCTTCAGGTCTACCCCCATCAGATCGCTCGATCGTTGGAGAATCAACACCTGCCGCCCCATTTCCTGCTCGAATCGAAGCCGCCCGTCCGCCAACGCCTCCGCCACCTTTAACACAGGCCCATTACGGTCATAGCCTAGAACCTTGATCACCGCGTAGGCTTCGTTGACCAGAATCTGAACACCGGTCTTTAACTCGGTAGCCTCCACTCGTGGATCGACCGAGGCGTAGTACTCAGCGCCTCCCACCAGAATACGCGCGAGACCTTCACCCGGCACCTCAAGCAGCGTGCCTACCCGGTTCGCCGGCGCCGTGAGCTTCGCGATCACATCGGCCACTTTCTTGAATTCAACCTCCCGCTGCTTCTGCGCTGCTTGCCCAAGCGTCACGACATGGCGCAACTTGTAAAGGATCTTTTGCCGAGGGTCACTGTCGGGGAATGAGGCGAGACATTGCTCGATGAGATCGAGCGGGTCTGAATCCATGCGCATGGATGGATCGGCAGTATCCTCCACCCCTCCTTTGAAGGCAGGATCCTCTGGCTTAGATGCTCGGCGATCGCTCATCAATGGTCCTCCATACGGAACAGATGGGTGATCCTACCATAGCGACAACGGGGATTGCCGATCAATTGACTGCCTCGAGAGTCACAGATACACGTTCGCGTCGATTCTCACGAAGGATCTCGACCGTGACCTGATCGTTGACTTTGTGCCGTTCCATCACATCCATCAGTTCATCCAGGGTCCCAACTGGCTTGCCGTCGACCGCCGTAATGATATCGCCCAATTCCACACGGCCAGTGATAGTCTCCCGGGCGCCCTTCAACCCGGCTTGCTCCGCCCCGCCTCCACGCGACACTTTGCCGATAATCAGCCCCTTGACCCCCCACCGTTTGGCCATTGCGTCGGGAACGAGCGAGACGCCGAGCCCCGGTCGAATGAGCTTGCCGTGCTTGATCAGCTCCGGGACAATCCGGTTGACCGTATCGACCGGCACGGCAAAGCCGATTCCGGCGAAGGCCCCACTCGGGCTGACAATCTGTGTATTGATACCGATCAATCGACCGGCGCTATCCAGCAGAGGCCCGCCGGAATTCCCCGGATTGATCGCGGCATCGGTTTGAATGACGCCTTCGATCGTACGGTTCGATACGGACTTGATCGTCCGCCCTAAGGCACTTACCACGCCGGTCGTCAGGGTATGATCGAGGCCGAACGGATTCCCGATCGCCAAGACTTTCTGCCCAACGCGCAAATCCTGCGATGCCCCGATGACGATGGGCGAAAGCGCCTCTTCGGGCGCGCGAATCTGCAGCACCGCCACATCATGATCAGGGTCAGCGCCGATGAGCGTGGCCTTGAGCTCCGTCCGATCGGCTAGCGTGACCGTGACCGAATTCGCCCCGTAGATGACATGAAAATTGGTGACGATGTGCCCCTGCTTATTCCACACGAATCCCGATCCCGACCCTTGCGGAACCTCAAAGAGATTCAGCGACCAGGGATCTCGTTGAATCGCCGTATTCGCGATAAAGACGACGGATTTCGTCGCCCGTTCGAACACGGCCATCGTGGCCCGCTCATCCGCGCCCAATTCGGCAGCCGCCGGCGTCACGACGCGCGGCTTCCCTTCAGGACCGCCGTATGTCCCGCCCAGAGGCTTTCCCCACTCTGCCGGCGATACGACCGGCCAAAGGCCGATGAGCGCAAATCCAGCCGAAACGATCAACTGCTTCATCACCGTCATTCACCCATGATTTGAATGATAATTTCCCTGGTCCGAGGTCTGGTATCGAAGTCGACCAGCACAATCTGTTGCCAGGCCCCTAGCAACATCGTCCCGTCCAGGAACGGAATGGTGACTGACGGCCCTTGTAGCTGACCGCGCAAGTGGCTGTGGCCATTATCTTCACCGGCATTCCTCGTATTGTGCTGCCAGGCAGGATCGGCAGGCACAGCCTGATTCCAAAATGTTTTGGTATCGGCCCTGATGCCCGGCTCGTCTTCAATGATCATCACCGACGCGGTCGTGTGCTTCACGAACACCGTCACGATCCCGGACGACAGACCGGTGCCAGCCAGGGCATCAGCCACGGATTTCGTCATATTTTCGATCTGCGTGTTCCCCTGCATGGTAAGACGCAACGATACTGTTTTAACTGCCATCGTATGACCCCATCGCTCGAAGCGCTCGCCGCTCCTCTCGCGTAAAGGCACAGCCGCGAGCCTCCTCGATAATTGCATCGAACTCGCCTTGCGCCGTCAACCGGCGCAAGGCCTCCATCACCTCGCCACTCAGTATGCCTTCGTGCTGCAATTTCTCCAAATAGGCAAATGCATCGATCGACGTTTCCTTCTTCCGCACATAGTAGTCTCGTCCACGACGCCGATTGTTGAAGGCCTCAAACTGCTCGCAGGCGACAAGAATCTCCGCCAATTGCTTGAGCCAAGGTTTCGCCGATGCCAGCTTCTCCGGGTAATAATAATACAGCATCACCTGTTGCATCCAAGGAGCCCAGGTCACGCCCATCTCTCTGATTGCAGGTCGAACGATGCGCAGCCGGCGGGCAAGCCGGCGTGAATAGCCCAGCCGCATCTCGACCTGCTCTTCGGCCCAAGGGGTCATGGCAATGCCGTCAGTTTCTAATTCGATGCGGTACTGTCGGAGAAAGGCTTCCGTTTCTCGCCCATAAGCCGTCTCCGGATGTATGGCCCTCCATTCGCGTGGTCTGGTTGGAATCCCGCGCGCCTTGGCCCAAGACCAAATCTTCCCGAAAAGTTGCCGATCAAGTCCGGCCCGACCCAAGTCATGCAGTAAACAAGCGATCTGATATTGGCGGACCCGCTCGGCTCCATGACCCAGCACTGTAGCCACCGCTGCGCACATACGCGCAGTCCGCACCGCATGGGACCGATCGTACCCGCGAATGACCCGGCCAGAGTGAACAGGGTGCGGGTAATCGTAGAGACGCATCAACTGGGAGAGGAGCGCGCGAGGAACCAGAAGCGGAGCGCCTGTATGGGCAGATAGCATCATGGAATTGGAGCACACACGGCGTATGGAACACAGAGACAACCGCGATGAGAATATCGTTCGATGAAACGAGGTGTCAAGGCGCGCCTGTGCGCCAACACTCGATGAACGCCCTGATATCTGCTATGCTCGAACCGAATGCGTAAGAGAAGTCTAGTCCGGGTGGATCAGGCGACACCATGACACGAATGCATCTCACCGCGGCGAGCGTCATTGGCGGAATCTTCTACATCTCCACCCTCATCGCTCCGACAGCAGGATTCGCGGCGTCCTCACTCGATCAACTCACCGACCTGACCGGCAAGGCTTCCGTCATCGTCACCCTCAAAGGCCGCGACACCTTTACCAGTGAATACCGCTACGATGTCAGCGTCAGAAACCACTCATCCGATTCGCTGATCGCCGACTCGCTGGTGATCGTCCTCGATAAGATTACCAACCTCGCAGGCGAAGACCACGAGGGGCTGACAGGGGAATCCTTCCTCACCCGCTTCGATGTACTCGGTCACGACGGCGAAACGAGCGACGGTAAACCGTTCTTTCGCGTACCGATCGGACCGGCCCCGGACCTCGGCCCGCTCACCGACAGCCTTCCTGCCGGCATTCGCCTCAGGAACAAAGATTATCTCGCAGTCTTCACACCGTTTTTCAAAGTATTGGGGCAAAAACGTCCACCGCCTGAGCCAAAACAAGCTCAACAAACCCCGGCTGCCCCGGGACAACCGGGAACCATCCCGGCAACCCCCAGTCGCAACTCCATCGACAAACTGATTCAATTGTTGATTAAAAAAGGGGTGGTCACAGAAGAAGAGTGGCGCAAGGCCAACCAACCATGAACGACCCTAGCTGCAAGGCCTGTCAGGGGAGCTGGCCGAACACAGACCATTTCATCGCCGATCTCGGCCTTTCCAAGGCCTATCTACACGACGATCAGTTCTTCCCCGGATGGACCGTCGTCCTGTTCAAACGCCACGCGACAGAATTGTTTCATCTGGCTCCCACAGAGCGGATTCAGTTGATGGAAGAGGTCAATCTCGTGGCAAAGACTCTGTCTCAGGTCTTCGATGCGAAGAAGATCAATTATGAACTCCTCGGCAACCAGCTCCCTCACATCCACTGGCATGTGATTCCCCGGCTCGCCGGCGACCCGTTGCCCCTTGAGCCGGTGTGGCGGGTGCAACATGAGCCCCTGCTCCTTTCGAGTCCTGATCTCCAAAGCACGATTCAGCGCCTGCGGCAGGCCGTTCAGAGCGCCCGCTGAATCACCCTCATCGCTCCACTCGACGAACTCGCTCCGACCCATCGCCACCGATTCGGTGTTATACTACATTCCGTCTTCGGCTATAGATTCTGGGGGCACAGGTTTCCGATGCGTCGCCGATTGGTGCTTGTGCTTTTCTTGCTCACACCCTTCACCGCTTGCTTCCCCATCCATTCGTCGTTCGCGCAATCGCCTGAGAACGGGTCATTCCCGGTCATCGAGTCCCCCCCGCCCTCTTCTGAAACTTCATCTCCTCAAGCGCCTACGGATGAACACCAGTTACCAGAACTCCTACCCTCTAAACAGACGGACGCCCTCACGGCGCTGGGCGAGTTGCGCAATGCAGTCCGTATCGCACCGGCCAGCGCGGATGGCCGACTGAAGTTGGCGCAAGGGCTCTACCGTATCGGTGATCTCGACGCGGCCAGCGATGAATGTCGCGTGGCGATCGCGATCGAGCCGAACAGCGCCCAAGCCCACCTGCAACTTGGCATCGCCTTGATGGCCAAACACGATGGGCATGCGGCTGCCATCGCCTTGATGGAAGCCCTCCAACTCGATCCCGAACTCGTCCATGCGCATTACAGCCTGGGACACGTGCATTACTCACTCGGTAATCTGACCGCCTCGGTCCAGTCCTATCGCCGAGCCCTGGAACTGCAGCCGGACTTTCCTGATGCCCGCTATCGTCTTGCGCTGATCTTGAAGCTGACGAATCGGCATCGGGAAGCGGCGGAATTGATGGAAGACGCGGCGATCGGCGGAGTTCCTCAGGCACAGTCCTTTATGGGCAATGCCTATCGCAACGGGCAGGGCGTCGAAAAGAATCTCGCACAGGCGATCCGCTGGTGGACCAAGGCCGTCCAATTCGGCCAGCAACGAGCGGCAGAATCCCTTGCACAGCTTCGCCGCCAGGCGCTATCGACGGACCAGCCTGAGCGACGGCGAAAAGAAGCGATTGAGGCGTTCCGGCAGTATCGCGACGAACTCTGGGCTGATTATCCGAACGTCGTGAGACACGACCTCGACGAATCATTGGGTATCGCCCTGCTCAAAGACAATCAATCCGCCGATGGAGTCACGGCGCTGTTTGCCGAAACCTTTGCGTTGGGAGAGACCGCACACGATGAACTGGCGCGCTTGTATGAAACCGGGCTCGGCGCCGAACTCGTTCGGTTCGACACACGTATCCTGACGTGTTTTGCCACCACCGCTGCCGATGGATTCAGCCCGTCGAAGAAAGCATTGGCGCGCATCTATGGGAAAGGTCTCGGTGTCGCGCCGGACGTACAGAAAGCCAAGGCCATGCTGAAGGGACTGCCCAAGCAAGACACGAAAGCGATCCTGGATGAGATTATGATGGATCGGTAGGTCATCGTCATGTTCGATGCGTCGCATCTGTGGCGACAATTTCTCAGCTCCTCCTGGCTCCAAGCCTGCGCGATGGGGCTGCTCGCAACGGTGCTCTCGTTCGGCCTGTGGACCGCAGCCCCAGCCACATTCACTGCGCTGGATTGGGCCGTCTACGATTTCTGGTTGGCCGATCGAGCTCCAATCCCAGTCAGCCAATCACTTCTCATTGTCACAAGAGACCCCGCCAGCGAAAAAGAATTCGGCGCCGAGCCATGGGATCGAGCCATCCTCGCGCGATTGCTGACCAGCGCACATGAATCCGGCGCGCTCGTCATCGGCCTCGACCATGCCGGCTCGGCGCAACTCGGCGGGGCGGCGAACGATGTGCTACTGATGGAAGCCATGGGCAACGCCGGCCCTCTTGTCATCGCGCAGAGCCCTGACGAGACGTTGGCCTCGGACACAACAATCGCGAGCCATCTGTTCGTTGAGACCCATGCCGATCACGTCGCGCGAACAGTACCGATGACGACAACTGAAAATGGGCAATCAGTTCCCGCCTTCGGGATTGCGCTGTACGAGACCTTTCAACAACATGCCTCACTGACGAAACCATCTCTTTCAAACGAAGGCACAGCCTCGCTCCTGGTGAACTACGCCGGCAACGGAACGATCGATGCCTTCCCGACGATTCCTCTGTCATCCATCTGGAACGCCATCGAGCATCACGAACGCGATCGGCTCACCGAGTGGTTCAAGGGCAAAGTCGTCGTGTTTCTTCCACACCCAACCGCGAGAGAAAGCTGGCTCTTGCCTACAGGACAGACCGTCACCGGTTCAGTCGCGCATCTCCATGTTCTGAATATGCTGCTGACCGGCAACCGCCTTTACCAACTCAACACAGGAAGCCGTTGGTTGTTGACGCTGCTCGTCGCCTCGTTGGTTGCCTGGCTCCTTCTTCGGTTCCGAGGAGCGATCAGCTTGCTCCTGGCCGGAAAGGCCATAGCCGTTTATGGAGTAGTGATTGCCCTCGCTCTCGCGATGGCCAACTTGGTGCTTCCCCTCGCCATGCCTTTGACCGCTGCCCTGCTGGTGTTGGTCGGCACGACCATTTGGAGTCACCTCACCGCGCATCAGCGACTGATTCTTTTAGAACAAGACATGCTCAGCCTGCAGCAGGAAGCCGCCGCAGTACGCGAAGCCCTGGTCCTGCGCGAGACCCGTGCTGAAACCTTGCAAGAAGATCTCGCCGTCGCTCGATCTGCCATCGTGCAATCGACGGATCAGCAGGAAGCACTCACCCGATCCACAGATATTCTTCGTTCCCAACTTGCCGACGCGCAAGGGCAGGAAGAAGACGCGCGCAAGAAGCTAGCGGGGCTCGAACAACAGCTGCATAATCTGCGCGCGGCCGCGAACGAACCCATGGTAATCGGCGATACAGAACTCGATCGCCTTCGAGACGAATGCCGGCAGCTCGGCATGATCACCCAAGACCCCAGCTTCTTACGCCTCTATCGGGATCTTAAGAAGGGAGCGAAGTCGCCTCTGACCGTCCTTGTGCTCGGCGAACCAGGAACGGGGAAAGAACTATTCGCTCGAGCAGCCCACCGGCTCAGTCCACGAACCGGCAAGACCTTCATCGCCGTCAACATGGCGGCAATTTCCCCCGATCTCTTTGAAAGCGAACTCTTCGGCCATACAAGAGGCAGCTTCACCGGCGCCACGACAGACCGGCGTGGCTACTTCGAGCTTGCGAATTATGGGACCATTTTTCTCGATGAAATCGGCGATCTGCGGTTGGACCATCAAAGCAAGCTGTTGCGAGTCTTACAGGAGAGGTCCTTCTATCGCGTCGGCGCAACGGCCCCAACCACAGTGGATGTGCGTATCGTGGCCGCAACCAATCGCGACCTACAGCGAGGGGTGTCCGAAGGTTGGTTCCGTGAGGATCTCTATTTCAGATTGACCAGTCTGGTATTCCGGCTTCCGCCATTGCGAGAACGCGCCGGAGACGTGCCGATTCTCGCGGATATGTTTCTCAACGACATCGCCGGTCAGATGAACAAGCCGGCGCCGAAGCTCTCGAACGAAGCCCTTCGCGTGCTCGTCGAACATGAATGGAAAGGGAACGTGAGGGAGTTCCGGCACTGCCTGGAACAAGCGATTGCGCTCAACGACAGCCCCCTGCTCACCAAGGAGGCCTTGCGACTCGACAGCGCATCCGGATCGCCTGTTGGTCGAACCAGAGCAGCACAGATTCTTCCGGACCCGGCAAGCGACGCAGCGGTGCTGAACTGCCTCCGTCAACACAGCTTCGACATGCAGGCGACGGCGAAAACGTTAGGATGGGATCGCAGCACGGTCACACAACGGTTAAAGGGCCTCTGCTTCCAATCGCTGGTCGAGGCAGAGAGCGATCACTCGAAAGCTGCGTCGGCCATCGCCGGCGATCCCAGCCATCTGAGAACCGTTGAGCTGAAGCTCATGGACTACCACAGCCACCTCATGTCCGTGATCGAGCCCTTCGCCGCAGCCGACCAAGCCCTCCTCGATTGCAAACGGCGCTTCAAAAATCTCCCCGACCGTCACTTCACTGCAGTCGAGGCGTTGGTTCGGCGGCATTTTCGTCGCAAGAAAGAATCTACCTTTCAATCAAGGATCGAAACATAACCATCGCGTCCTGGTACGTCCCATCGTTCTTCCGCACCGCGCCGGGGACCACACCCAGTTCTGTAAACCCAAGTTTGGCCCAGAGACGACGCGCAGCCTCATTCTCAGAAAACACCAGATTGAAGATCAGGCTCCGGTAGCCGAGTTGCTTGGCATAGGACAGCATCGTCGCGCCCAGCAGCCAACCCAAGCCATTGTTACGCCGGTCAGGCGCCACGATGAATCCGGCATTCGCCACATGTCCCGCCCGCCCAGGCCAATTTGGCTTGAGATAAAATGCCCCGGCCATGCCAGGCGCATTGTAGCGGTCCGGCACATAGGCCGCCACGGTGCTCTTGCCACGAAACCAATAGTCCATGAAATCGTCCTGACTCGGGAACCGGTCATGCGGGTAGGAGTTCCCCTCATCGACAATCAGCCGATAGAGGTCCCGTAGAGGCTCGATATCCTGGTTGTCGGCCAACACCAACTGAACAGGCGAACCGTTTTTCAGCTTCGCGTCGACAGGAAAAAAGAGACTCATCAACTAAACCTTCGTTCGCATAAATCAATGGCGATCCCCACCCCAACTTTTGGAGGGTATGACTCTAATCGCTTGGAATCTATGGACAAGCCAGTCTCAATATTCATTTCAAAAAACAAACCATTTGATATAATCTTCCCAGGAGGGGCACAGCATGTTATACGAATTGTTCATGTTATGGATCGTTGGCAGCATTAGTGTGGTTGTGGCCAGCATGGTGATCGGCGGCTTACTGTGTGTATGGTGCGCCTACAAAGGCCGTAATCGAACCCAATTGATCCCCACCCGCCCGCGTGAACTCAGTCACCTATGAAGTAGCTCCCTCCAAATTTTCCCGTACGCCCTCCTCCGGAATCGCACCAATAATCAGACCTGACCGAGACCATCATCCCGCTTATCGGCCAGCACCAATTGAGCTGACGAACCGCCCCTGAGCTTCGCGTCGACAGGAAAATTCAGACTCATGGGCTAAGTCTTTACTCAAATAAGTCAATAGTCATGCCTTCTTCTTCAGTGTGACGAAGTCCTTCGAATACGTCTCGTTTCTTCCTCAAATGCCTCCTTGACTCGGTACTGAAGTGCTTCTCTGGTCAAATCTACTATTGGAAAGTCTTGGATGTCGTATTCAGGCCGATTGTCATAAACCAGGACCATGGGGACATCGACAATGAAGACCATTTTCCCGAATAGTTTGTCTAGCTTTTTGTGAAGCGTTATCCCCTTGAGGCGTCCCTTAAGGATGCTTCCTGTACGTGGGAGCAGATACACCTGGTGCTTCTTCGCACGCTTGTTATAAATGGGTGGATCAAAATGGATATACCCCGATAGTAAATCACTTTCTGAAATCATGTGTATCCGATGACATTAAATGATTGACATGGAAACTCGGTACGTTTAAAAAGAGAAACCTCCCCGAAGCTGCTACTTCGGGGAGGCCTCCCGTTGAAGCTACTCTAGCCGCCGCTTCTTTGGCCGGACCACGATGCGAAAGGCATCGAGCCCGTAAGCAGCAGCATAGAGACGCTTTCCGTTCCTGAGCGTGATGTACTTCGTGTAGACCACGTTTTCCTCAGGATACAGGTCAGTCCTGTTATCCATACGGTTCTCCTTTCTGGGAGCGGGATTGCCCCCGCCCATGAGCATTTCCGCTCACACAGATCAGAGAATTTAGGACTACAGTATTAACCTGAGCACATCAATATCACTGCCTTTTAAAAGCTGTCAATATCTTAAAGCGGTCAAGACGAGAATTTGTCTTTCTGTTCAAGGATAGACTCCATCCAAGCTGACCCTTAATCTCTTCAGGGATGGGAGCTAATTGATCTTCCACTGTGTGCAACTATCTCAGTCGCCCACCTGCCGGCAGATATTTCTCACTCAACCTACCCTCCAATTGCTTCGCAACCGATTTCCTTGGATGTGCCGTTAGCCCTCACGAGGGCCTTCCAATCCTCCTCACCTCTCGTTAAGGGAGTGGCCAAGGCTACCCTTTACTGCGCGCGGCGAACGAGCACATTTCCCCTAGAAATAGCTCCCTCCTAGCTCGCTCGTTTTCCCTTCACGGGAGGGTGGCCTGCTTGGTCTCCCACTGCGCGCGTCGAACGAGGCCCTTCTTAGGGCGCGCGTTCCGCGAGCACAGGAGACCAACAGGATACCCTCTCCTCTTCTTTCTTGCGGGTCCCTCCCCGCATCCCTCGCTGGAATTAATCTCCCCGCATCACACGATCCTCTCTCCCACTTCCTGAACCCCTGAATTTCTCTCAACTCTTTCACGCTTTCTCCCTTTTCCCCCATCGGCACTCTGGTTGCTCAAGCATCACACCGTCGGCGCACAGGCACAACGGCCTGAAAGGGGGTGATGCAGGGCCGAGCCGAAACGCATTTCACGTTTTACGGTTCGACAGGTTCACCGTCCCGAGCCAAGTCGAGGGACTTTTCACCTTTCATGTTTCACGAAACAAGGAGAGCCACCATGCAGAAGCCATCGTCAGCAGTCTCGTCAGGAAATATTGCCCCTGCCATTGTCGGACCAGATAAAGGCACGAAGGAGGTCTATGTCGTCGGCGGGATGGTCTTAATCCTTGCCGTCGCCATCGGAGCCCTTTGGGTCTATGCGCCAAATCTGGTGGTCTCGTCGGCAAACGGTTCGAATAACCAGCTGACGGACCAGCAGGTTTCAACCCTGCTCAAAAACACGAGTGCAACCAGCCCCCTCAGCGAGCCCATCGCCAGTGCAGCGGCGAACAAAGCTACTGCGATAATTGGGGACATCGTTCATACCGACATCTATTTTGAGGTTGGCCGGAAGGGCCTCACGGACGAGGCCAAGTCGATCCTTACGGCCCAAGCGGACATACTTAAAAAAGATACGGACCGAGGCCTCCTGGTCCAGGGCTATACGGATCAACAGGGCTCGGCCGACTACAACAAAAAGCTGGGGATGAAGCGCGCAGAAACGGTCAAGGCTGAACTCATGAGCGCCGGTGTCGCCGAAAATCAAATCAAGACCGTGAGCCTCGGTGAAGAGGGTGTGCTCTGCATCGACAGCAGCGACGTCTGCCGCAACATGAACCGTCGAGTGCACTTGGAGATGCGCAAGATCGGTCAGGAGCACATGGTGATTCCCCCCATCGCCACTGAGCCCAAGGCCACCGAACCGATCCAATCGGCTGATGGCTCAAACGGCAGCAACGATGGTCACACCTCACGTGCAGACAATCTGCTTCCTTCCCTTGCCGATCCCTCGGCAACCGATCCCACTCCGCTGACGGCAGATCCTGCTTCCGGAAGCTAAACCACCTGAATTTACCTACATGAGGCGCGTCGCCTCATGTAGGAGCAGGCCCAGTGCGGGAACTGAGACAGAGCTCAAGCTCGTTCCGCTACGTCGTGACCGCTGAGATGGAGTAGATGGCGGACGATGAATATGAGAGGGAGTTAATTGGAGTACTTCCTGGCAGTCTTCTTCGGGGCTTTCCATTTCCACGGCGGAACAGGATTGGAATCTGCCCAGAGCCCCTTGCGCGATGCTCTGGCGAGTTCTTCAGACCCTTCGAGGCCCCCGTCGCTGGACGTCGAGGGCTGCCACCAGGCCAGGCCTTCTTTCAGAAGCTCATGCCCTACATTGCGCCCGTCATGCAACAACACATCGGCAGATACCCGACCCTGCTTGTTCCGCGTGAGCCCCCGCACCACGACGTCACCGTTTCCGACATACGCAGCCACCGCGTGCTTGGCTTGCTTTCCATAGGGTTGCTTGAGTTCAGGGCAATCGATGCCCTTCAGATAGATCGTTTCATTGCGGCCGTGGTGACGAATCGTCAATCGATCGCCCTCATGGACGGTCACCACTCTTGCAACATTGTCAGCCCATGAGAAAGTTGGACTGATTGCCAGGAAGACAAGCACAAGCCCGGCCATAATGCGATGCTTCATCATGGTCCCCATGCTAACGCCCATGCGCCGCTCGGCCAACCATTTCTTATTATTTTGCAATCAAGCGTTCTGCAAGGAGTGAAGAACCTCTACCCGCTAGGCTGCATCACACACAAAGATTTGAGGGGAGGTGTTCATGAGTCATGCAGCGAGAGGCGAGAGGGGCACGCACACCCGGCGGGAAAAATTACGCCGCTTTGGGAGGAGGGAAGCAATACCGATTTCCACCAGCCTCTCTCGCCTGGTCCATCGCCGCCTGCGCACTGGCGAACAGGTCGTTGACCTCCTGACCGTCGAGCGGGTACACCACCAGCCCAAGGCTGACCGTGACAGGGGACTCCTGACTTTCGATGCCCCAGGGCTGCGCGAACGCTTGCAGAATCCTGTTGCCGATCACTTCCATATCGCCTCGGCTGTTGACCCCTTCGAGCAAACAGGTCAACTCATCCCCTGCGAGGCGCGCAGCCGTATCGACTTCCCGCAAACACTTCTTCAGGCGATCGGCAGCCTCTTTCAACAAACAGTCTCCTGCCTCCTGCCCGAACATCCGGATGGTCTCTTTGAGACTGTCCAGCCCGCACAGCACCAGACCAACCACATGTTTCTTCCGCTTCGCCATAGCCACAGCATGGGCCATCCGGTCCCGGAACAGCATGCGATTCGCCAGAGTCGTCAGCGGATCGTGCTGCGCGAGGTAGCTCAAATGTTGCTCGGCTTTTTTTCGATCGACCGCATGCCGAACCGCACGGGTGAGCTGCGCCGAGGTCGCTCCTTCTTTAATCACAACTTCTTGCGCGCCATGCTGGATCATCTGTTGCTCCGACACTTCATCGCTCTTCTCGTCGAGCACCACGATGGGCATCCGGCCCAGCGCAGCCTGGATGAGATCCAATGTATCCAACCCATGGGTGTCCACTAAGGTCCGATCCAGGAGAATGGCGTCGAACGACTCCCGAGTCAGCCGATGCAGCGCGCTGCTGAGACGTTCCACATGGACAACCTCGATCTGCCCCTTCTCTGTCTCCTGCAGCATGGCAGTCGCGCGCTTCGCTTCGGCAGCATTGTTCTCGACCAATAACACTCGAATCATGCAGACCTCTGAGAACAGGTGTGACTGATCCCTTCGACAAGGAGCTTATAGTCTCATCTCGCAGACAAGGAGACAGAGAATCAGAGGAATTGAGATGAACAAAGTTCTCTCATCGGCCAAACGGATCGGAGCCAGCTCAATGAAGACATTACTCGATTAGCCAATCTTCCGCCATCAATTCTGAGCAATCATCATGTGACGGTACGCATGAAGTGGAGACTGGAGCCGGCGATCCGGATTGAACGGACGACCTGCGGTTTACGAAACCGCTGCTCTACCAACTGAGCTACGCCGGCTAGGGGTAGATAGCTTGAATGGGCATGAGCCCTCGAAAAGATCGGCCATGATACAGACCGTCCTTTGGGCCTGTCAATAAACCCAGTCTATTCGGAGGTGGAAGGGTATCTGCCTACTGTGGCCTGAGGGCTCAATAACTACTACTTCTTCCCCGGCAAAACCACTTCGATCCCATGCTCGTGGAGTTTGACGTCGTCCTGCCCCATCTGAAGCAGGAACCGTTGGAGCCATGAGGCCTTCTGGGGTGAAGCTCCGAGCACCGACTTCTTCTGCCGTGAGTCCGCCTCGTCCCTGTCCGTCCAGTCGATGACCGGGGTGACGGATGTCCTCGGCATCGTCGGCCCCGCCTGTCCCCGATCAATGCTGCCGCCCCAGAGGCCGGTGAAGGTGTCGAGGAGACTGCGGCCTCCCGGCGAAGAGAGGAACGACCGCACGGGTGAATTGCTTGCGGTCGACGGATCGGACGCACCTGACGAAACCAGGTCGGTCAGGAGTGCTCGCCGCACGCCGGTCGGGAGTGTTTCGGTCATGAGATTCGCGCTGTGCCGCTGGGCCTGCCCTGAGCCCAGTCGAAGGGCCGATTGATCGTCGTAACCCAGCACGTGCCCGATCTCATGCATCACGGTGGTCAGCAAATCCATCTGTCCGAAAGCCTGGCTCTGACCATCGGCCATCCATTGGGCCAAGCCCTTCACGAAATGGAACTCGGCGTTGTCCTGCGGTGTCGGATCGATGAACCACTCATGGCCCGCCGCCGTGCGGTCGATCAGGATGCTTGTCCCATCGGTTAACCCGATCGTGGCCCCATGCAGATCGGTAATGGTGAAGTGGACAGAGGCGAGCGTGGCGACTTGCTCAACCGTGAGCCCGCTGGCAATCCATCGAGCCTTCGCCTCGTCGACAATCGGCGCCAGCTGCGCATCCGTGAGCACCGGCAGCGACCCGTCTTCGCTGACCGCACCCCCCTCGGCCTGGAGCTGGGCCAACGTCAGAACAATCGAGTTCACTTCGCTCACGCTGATCGGACAGCCAAGCGGCAGGGCGGCAATGAAGTTGGTCAGCCACGTCTGTTTCGCCGTGGAGAGCGCGGTGGTGATGGCCGTACTATTGGCCGGTAACGTCTGCTCAATAGACATCATCGCCGGGCTGCCGGCGGCAGGCGCCTTCGCTTGATCCACACCGTTGCCACCGTTGATCGTATCGAGCCCACCCCCGCCCTCCAGAAGATCGTTATCGTCTCCACCTTGCAGATTGTCGTCCCCGGTTCCACCGAAGAGGACGTCATTCCCGACGCCGCCCGTAAGCGTGTCGTTCTCGGATCCCCCGTCCAATGCATCGTTCCCCACACCCCCGTCGAGGGTATCGATGCCGGCCCCACCGACGAGGATGTCGTCCCCATTCTGCCCCAGCAGGGTGTCATTGCCGGCTCCACCCCACAGGAAATCGTCGCCATCCCCTCCTTGGAGTGAATCATTGCCGGCATCGCCGAGCAGAATATCCATGCCCTCTCGGCCATACAGGATGTCGTTGCCGGACCCACCGGATAAGAAATCGTTGCCGAGGCCACCGTCCAATCGATCGATGCCCGCCCCGCCCCGAAGCAGATCGAACCCATCGCCGCCCTTCAGCCACAGCGTGGCGGCCGTATTCGTCACGAGCANNTTTACGATATCGTTCCCATCGAGCGCAAACACCTGCATCTCACGCCCTGTCGCCAAGGTCACGGTCGTCGTGATGCCATTGAGGTTGATGCTGATGAGGTTCGACGATGACTCGGTAATCGTGATGATGTCGTTGCCGCTTGTGCCATTGATGATGTAGGGCGCGACGGTCGCACTATTCTGGTTCACCGTCACTGTCACGGTGCGAGACGCCGTGAGTTGGCCGTCGCTCACTAGGATCGTGATCGGGAATTGACCAGGGGAATTGCCCACGCTTTCGGTCGGTGTCCAGGCGAAAGCCCCGGTATTTCCATTGATCGTCGCGCCTGTTGGCGCACCAGCAGCGAGACTATAGGTCAACGTTTGCGCTGGGAGATCGGCGTCGCTGCCGACAGCGGTGAAGGTCACGGCTGTGCCCATCTTCGTGATTTTATCGGCGACGGCCGCCAGCACCGGCGTCTGGTTTACTTCCGTGACCGTGATCGTCACGGCTTCGCTAACCGAGGTCACCCCATCGCTGACGGAGAATGTCACCACCGGAGCACTCGGTCCCTGCGCCTCTGTCGGCGTCCAACTAAACGTCCGCGTCGTGGCGTTGAACGTGGCCCCGGTCGGCAAGCCTATCGCACTATAGATCAACGTCTGCGCCGGAAGGTCCGCGTCTGTCGCTGAGATGGTGAAGGACAAGAGCGTGCCCTCGGCTACCGTCTTCGGCCCGATCGGCGTCAGGACCGGCGCCGTATTACCGCTATTCACCGTCACGTTGAAGCTCTGGCCAACCGTCACGATCCCGTCGGTCACGTTGACCGTGAGACCGTACGTGTTCGACGCTTGCGCCACCGTCGGGGTCCAGGTGAAGACGCCACTCACAGGGTCGATGGCGGCGCCGGTTGGGGCGCCGGCAGCCAGGCTGAAGGCTAAAGGCTGTAGGGGCAGATCGGCGTCGATCGCCGTGGCGGTGAAGGTCAGAAGTGCTCCGGCATTTACGGTCTGATTCGCGATGGGCGCGAGCACCGGCGCGACGTTCACCTCGTTGACGGTCATCGTCACAGCTTCACTGGTCGTCACAACACCGTCGGTGACCGCGAACGTGACGATGAATGAACCAGAGCCCTGGGCTTCGGTGGGAGTCCAGACGAACTCGCGCGTCGTCGCATCAAACGTCGCGCCTGTTGGCAAGCCCGTCGCGCTATAGATGAGCGTCTGACTCGGCACATCCACATCGCTCGCGGAAACCGTGAAGCGGAGTTCTGTCTGTTCGTTGACCGACTTGGCCCCAATCGGTGCCAAGACCGGCGCGACGTTGACCTCGTTGACGGTGATGGTGACCAGTTCGCTCGTCGTGACGACGCCGTCGGTGACGGAGAACGTGACCTGATAACTGCCGGGGCCTTGGGCCTCCGTCGGGGTCCAGACAAACTCGCGGGTCGTCACGTCGAAGGTCGCCCCTGTGGGGAGAACGCTGGCACTATAGACTAAGGTCTGACCCGGCAGATCGGCGTCGGTCGCCGAGATCGTGAGCCGGAGTTCGGTCTGTTCATTCACCGTCTTCGGCCCGATTGGTGCAAGCACCGGCGCGAGATTCACCTCGCCCACGGTGATGGTCACGAGTTCGCTCGTCGTGACGACGCCATCGCTCACCGAGAAGGTGACCACATACGTCCCCGGACCCTGGGTTTCCGTCGGTGTCCAGACAAACTCCCTGGTTGCTGCATCAAACGTGGCACCCGTCGGGAGGTCAGCCGCGCTGTAGGTGAGCGTCTGGTTGGGCAGATCAGAGTCGGTTGCCGAAATGGTAACACGGAGTTCCGTTTGCTCATTGACCGACCTGGCCCCAATCGGAGCCAAGACCGGCGCGACGTTCACTTCGTTGACCGTGATCGTGACCAGTTCGCTGGTCGTGACGACGCCGTCGCTCACGCTAAAGGTCACGTCGTAGCTGCCGGGGCCTTGTACCTCGGTTGGAGTCCAGACGAATTCCTTAGTCGTCAAGTCAAACGTCGCGCCAGAGGGAAGGCCGGTGGCGCTGAACGTCAACAGTTGGGTCGGATCATCGACATCGCTGCCACTGATGGTGAATCGCAGTTCCGTCTCTTCGTTGACGGTCCTCGCTCCGATCGGGGCCAGCACCGGCGCCACATTCACTTCATTGACGGTGATGGTCACGAGCTCGCTGGTGGTCACCACGCCATCAGTCACACTGAACGTGACCGTGTAGGAAGCAGGTCCTTGTGCTTCGGTCGGAGTCCAGACAAACTCTCTGGTCGTCGCGTCGAACGTTGCGTCTGTTGGCAGACCCGTCACGCTATAGGTGAGCGTCTGACTCGGGACATCCACATCGCTCGCGGAAACCGTGAAGCGGAGTTCCGTCTGTTCGTTGACCGACCTGGCCCCAATCGGTGCCAAGACCGGAGCCACGTTGACCTCCCCGACGGTGATGGTCACGAGTTCACTGGTCGTCACCACGCCATCGGTCACACTGAAGGTCACGACATAGCTATTCGGTCCTTGTGCCTCCGTTGGCGTCCATGAGAATTCCCTCGTCGTCGGATCGAAGGACGCACCAGTCGGGAGCCCCGTGGCACTGTAGACCAGCGTTTGAGTCGGATCATCGACGTCAGAAGCAGAAATCGTAAAGCGCAGTTCAGTTTCCTCGTTGATCGCTTTGGCACCGATCGGCGCCAGCACTGGGGCCACATTCACTTCACCAACCGTGATGGTCACCACTTCACTCGTCGTCACCACACCATCCGTGACTGAGAACGTCACGACATAAGATCCAGGCCCTTGGGCTTCGGTTGGCGTCCACACGAATTCGCGTGTCGCCGCATCGAACAGTGCGCCTGTAGGCACTCCCGTCGCACTGTAGACCAAGGTCTGAGCCGGAACATCGACATCGCTGCCGTTGATCGTGAAGCGGAGTTCCGTCTCCTCATTGACCGTTTTCGCTCCAATTGGGGCTAAGACCGGGGCGACGTTCACTTCTCCGACCGTGATCGTCACGGCCTCACTGGTCGTGACGACACCATCGCTCACGCTGAAGGTCACGACATAGGAACCGGGGCCTTGCGCCTCAGTGGGGGTCCACAGAAATTCGCGGGTCATCGGATCAAAGGTCGCCCCTGTTGGCAGATCTGTTGCGCTATAGGTGAGGGTTTGTGTCGGGATGTCGTGATCGGTGGCGCTGATCGTGAAACGCAGTTCCGTGTCCTCGTTGACCGACTTGGCCCCAATTGGTGCCAAGCCCGGCGCCACATTGACTTCGTTCACCGTGATCGTCACAAGTTCGCTCGCGCTGAACTCGCCATCCGTCACCGTGAAGGTCACCTGATAGCTGGCATCGCCCTGATCCTCGGCCGGAATCCAGACGAATTCACGGGATGTCGGATCGAAGGTCGCGCCGGTCGGAAGACCGGCGGCGCTGTACGTGAGGATTTGCGCTGGAAGGTCCAGATCCGTCGCAGAAACGGTAAACCGCAACTCGGTTTCTTCGTTGACCGTCTTCGGTCCGATGGGATCGAGCGTCGGCGGGGTGTTCGTCAGTTCCAGCACGTCCACCGTCACCGAGCGAGTGGCGGACAAGGCTGGCGTGCCGGCGTCGGTCACATTCACGGTGATGGTATAGAGCCCGACAGTCTGAGTTCGAGGCACCGCCCAGGTGAGCACTCCGGTGTTTGCATCGATCGACACACCCGCAGGTGCGCCAGCTCCGAGGTTGTAGGTCAAGACATTCGATTCCGGCGCGAGGTTCGAATCATCGGGATCGGTGGCCAACACGTTGACGGTCAGCGTTCTCCCTTGCTCCACCGACTGGGCTGGAATGGCTGCAATCGTCGGGGCATCGTTCGTCGGCGTGATCGTGAGGGAGACCGTCGCGAGATTTGAGAAGTTGATCCCGTCGCTCACACGGTAGGTAAAGGAGTCGGTCGTCGTCTCACTGCCGTTGTGGACGTAGGTGAAGCTGCCGTCGGCATTGAGGGTGAGAGTACCCTGCAACGGACCATTCACTAACGCCGAAGCCAAACCAGCCTGGGGCGTATCGATGTCCGTATCGTTCGCGAGCAGTCCTGAGAGTTGCGTGCTGAGGAACGTGCCTCCTTCAGCCACAATATAGCTGTCGCTCACCGCGACCGGGGCCGCGGTCGGTTGGCCATCGGTCAACAAGACGTTGTCGAGGACGATCGTGCTGGTGCGGTCGCCGAAGCCGAGGAGATCGAACGAGAGCCTGGCCCCTGCCCCAACCGTGATGCCGGTCAGATCAATATCCACGATCACCGGTTGGGTCAGGTCCAGCGTGGAGCCGGAGAGGGTGCCAGTCGAGAGCGTCACGCGGTTGCTGAAGCGAACCGTGCCATCCTGCTGGAGATTGAACAGCGAATCGGTTTGTGTCAGGCCTACCGTCACGCCGGCGAGCGGCGTGAGCGTGCTTGCCTCCAGGAACGCGACTTCGAAGGCATCGGACGGGCGGTTCGCGCCGTTCGTTTGCAAGTTGACATCGACCAACGTAAAGCGCAGGTGCGTCGAACCAGCCGGCAGCGTGAACAGTTGGGACAACGTGGAAATCACGTTGCTGTTTTCGGACAAGACGGCTTGGCCGTTGGCGATGGTCACATCGCCGGACTGGTCCCACCCAAAGTTAGCTGATAGCTGATCGCTGATCGCGAAGTTCGGATTGAAGATCCCTTCGTGTGATGGGAGCTGGGCGGCCTGCACTAATCGTGCAGGGTTAATGGGGGTAAGCGGTGTAGTCGGGGTCGCGTCAGAGGTCGTCGTATAGTGAGCGAGATACGGGTCCCAGAGGTGAGAATCGGATGGCTGATCGCTGACCGCTGAATGCTGATGGCTCGGTTCGCCCAGATCCAGAGCAGACGGCAGACGGCGGATACCGGGGTCGATGCTGCCGGCCATGAGGCGTGTCCCGTCCACGGCGGAACTCACATGGCCTAAGCCCATGACGTGACCAAGCTCGTGCATGAGGACCGTCATGAGATCTATCTTCCCAGCAGCCAAGCCTTCCGGGTCAGCTGAGAGCTGATGGCTGATGGCTGATGGCAAGAATTCTTCACTCGTGAATGGCGTCGGATCAATGAACCAGCCATACCCGGCGGCATCGGTATCCAGCGTGATCGTCGTACCCAGCATCAACGCCAGGTAGCCATCGGCCAGATCGGCTATAGTAATGGTGGCCCTATTCAGTAGAGCAAGCCGATCGAAGCTGAGAGCTGATGGCTGAGAGCTGATAGCTTCGGAAGTGTTGACCAAATCCCGATCCGGCGGTAACGTGAGGCTACCAAAGGAGGAAAGATGCTCAAACCCATTGTCGTCTTGTTGGCGCTCATGCTGATTCAGAGCGGGTGCAGTGTGTTCGGGGAATATACCGATGAGATCTATCGACCCTACCCCCCCCTCGAGAAGGAGAGGCAAGAACTTGAACGGTTGAAGCGCGAGTTCCTCCAGATTGAGGATCTCAAGATCGGCAGAGGTCCAATTGCGGCCTTCGGTCGAAAGATCACGGCCGATGTCGTCATTCGCTATGCCGGCGATGGCACCCTCGCCTACGAGGGCCCAGTGCTCGCCTATTGGGGCATAGACGGAGCTCCCTTTATCCATAATAGTCTGCGAGCTCCCGGTTTGCTCAGTTTGGTGAGCCAACAGGGGATTCTCTTGGGGCTCAACGGCATGGCCGTCGGTGGCAATCGCCGCTTCACCATTTCGCCCAGGTTGGTCTGCGGCTGGGATGGCCCCGACCAGTCTGACCGCCATGGCTCCTGTCTGCTGGTGCAGGGAAGAAAGGCCATTGTAAAGGTCCGTATAGAAACTCTCACTGTCGAGGCGACCCTCACCGACGCCTGTGCTCCCCTCTCCCTGGTTGGACGCCGAAGCGAGGACATCTGTCGGGACTTCGACCAGCCCAAGCGAGAGGCTGGCGATCCCATTTGGCGCTTCTACTATGCCGAGCCACTGCCCCCGCGAGGCAGCCAGTAGCGTGCCAAGCGTGTCAAGGTTCAAGACTGTCGCCGTTCCATCAGATGCAGGTACGCTCTCAGCCTGTAAGGGTGTCCCCACAGGTCCCAGTCGTACATCATCAATCCAAATGCGCGTGTGCGTGGTTCCACTCAGGTCCGGAGGTGGCTCGTTCGTCCCAAAGGAAAGGCGGAAGATCAACTCTCCCACCTCGCCACGCAGGTCACGCGTGGCACCCGTTGGAGAATTCACATCAACTGCGTTGGTGAGCGACATCGGTGTCGTGGATTGAAAGTTCACCGGACCACCTGGAACCGCAGGCAGCGCCGGCGTCACCGTCCCAATACGATACTCTTCAGTGCCTATTTGTACAAACACGTTCACATCAGGCTGGCGCTGAACATGCTGCCCCTGGCTGTTAATGCCGGTTTCAACCTCCTTCACAAAGTACTTGAATTGCACGAACTGGGCTTCCATCGGAATATAGAAGCGATTGTGTACCAGTTCTGTGTCTCCGGCGGTCCTGAGTTCCGCAGCATGGCCTTCGACTGAAGACCCAGGGAGGAAATAGGGTACAATCGTGGCTGGAGTAAGGTCCTCACCATCTCCTTGATGAAATGCCCACCCTGGTGTGCTGCTGCCACGATACAGAGTGAATAGCCCGCGGTTCATGTTGCCGGCTTCAAAATCGCCGTTGAAAATGCTGGGAATGGCGCTGCCACTCCACACAGTGAGGTTTGGCGTGATCGGCGTCTCGCCGGAAGCCGTATTGTCATTCCCCACCGGAATACGGGCGCCTAGATTGGCTGCCGGGCGCGTCCCTTTGCCCCCGCCCAGTTCGGAATACCACCAACCTACACCGATCCCTTCCCATGGCGCATCGAGTACGGCTGGATTGAGGAGCGACGGTTGGCTGTAGTAGTTAGTAACGATGGACTGGGGCACATACCAGGGCAGATTCCCCCCGCCGCCGATCGACTCTCTCAAGAACGGGTTGAACTTTTGAATATCTTCTGAGCTTCTGAAGATCGGCTCATTACCTGCGACGGTCCGCTCAAAGGTCGGTGTCGTCAGATCGGTGGTCCCGGCGTACCACCGCCACACACGGCTGTGTGGTCCCAAGAAAATATGCTTGCTCAACTCAAAATTTGCATCGTCCTTGAGGAATCCAGCCAGTCCATTGAGCGACACATTGAGATCTGCGCCAACGACTTCTCTCCCGTTGGGAGAAAAAGCTGTCGTTCCGATGGTCTGATAATAGTTCTCCGCAAAATCGACGTTGCTCCAGACCTTCACGATCGGTTCGTTGAAATCCGTCCAATCGATACCCAAGGGCCGCAGATTGTCGTGCGGACCATTCAACTCATCATGGACATCCAGCATGGTGAGCTGGATATCTAACGGGCGATAGCCAGGCTGGTGACTCAGCACGCGGTTCTCATATTCACCGAGCCGTTGGAGCATTTCGCTCGTGACAACGGTGCCTCGGCTGTGGCCAATGAAATGCAACGGGGAGTTGAAGATCCGGCCGATTGAATTTCCGTCGGTTGGATTCACTCTGAGCGTTTTGTCTAGCGTCACCAGCGAAGCAAAGAATGAATCGGCGGCCGCTTCACTGAAGCCCGAATCGTTGACGTCGGATTCAGTCCACCAATCGGTCAAGAGCACTAAGGGTTGGCCGGCAACAGGATTCGCCGTAAGCCCAGCTCTAGTAATCCACGTGCCAGTTTCCTTGACATAGCGAAGGATGTTGCTCGCTTTCAGCGCTTCATCGCCCCCGCCGGCCGTGATAATCTGCTCAGCCATATCGGTGAGCCAACGGCCATCGTTCAGCAAAGTCCCCGTTCCGTTCCGCAACTCCGGCTGGAATCCATGCGTCAGCACCGTGACACTGCTGAATTTGCTGGTATCCGTAACTGGCGCGGGGTTGAGCTTGAACTCCCTAAATTCTTGCCCCTTAAGAGCCCCATATTCATTGAATACTTGCACGCCCACATAATACTTCTGCCCCAGCGTCAGCGCGCGACTGGCCACCGTATCCATGTTGAATTCAATAAACTGAAATTCCGGCAGAAGAGGCGCGCCGTGCCGGACGCCTTCAACCCCGTTCAGGATGCGGTTGCGATGCAGATCGATGCCGTTCTCATCCCGTACATCGTCGGGGAATAACCCCTTGCCTTCCGTAAAGGTGCTCACATAGAGCTTGGTCACCCAATTGGACGGAATCGGCTTCCCATCATACGTCGCCTGCCACCGAAAGAGCGGCGTGGTATCGCCGGCCACCGGCGTGGGCGCAATGGCGGTGTCAGCGGTACGTCCGAACCCCAACTGCACCAGGGCAATTTCCGCATCCATGCGGACCCCCTGGGGCAACCCGCCGGTGACGATGAAGCCGGCGGGAACGAACGAGACGGCGTTGGTGCCTAACTTGAGGTCATCGAGCGGGGTCACAGAGAGGATCGGCTGTTCCCCTTGGCCTGTCGTCGTGTTCACCTTGACGTGGCGATAGGCCTCGATGGTCTTGAGGATCTCTTCCACATCGAAGATCTGAATGGCGTGGTTCGATCGGTAGGCGGCATAGAGCGTCGTGCCGTCGAGCGAGAGGTCCAGATTGTCGGGAAAACTCTCCATGGTCGGTTTGGTCGCGGCAATGAGTGTCGGCGCGCCGAATTTCCCAAAGGGATCTTCGATGACGCCGACATTGCCGCCGACCGGCTGCCGGAAATCATACCGCAATTGAGCCCGTTCCTCCGGCGTCAAGGTGGCCTCCAGGAACGGATCGTGGGACAGGGTGCCTTGGATGAACCGGTTGTACCCAGTGACGAATGCGTAGTCTTTGGTTTGGGTGTAGACCTGCCCATTCGGCAGGATGAGACCGGAGAGTGTGCCGGCTTTCAGAATGGCAATGCCGGATGCATTATTCAGGTCAAAATTATCCTTGATCGGGGTGGGCCCCAAGATCGTGTGCAGGCTGGTGACCGTCCACGCCGTCTGGCTGTCGTTGGCCCGAATGACGTTGAAGCCTTCGGGTTCGCTGCGGCGGTTGGTAAAGGTGATCTCGCGCGGATCGGTCGGCGAGGCCTTGACCCCATAGGGCTCTTGATCCGCATCGATGCTCCCGATCTGGGTCCAGAAGGTCTGGCTCGTGGGATCGGTATCGATCACGAGGATCTTGCCCGGTTCATGCTGTTTCGATCCGAATGATCCGACGCCCGGGGCCGCCACATAGAGACGTCGGCCGTCGGCACTGACGTCGAGGCCGCGCAGGCCGTTGACCGCGCCCGAGAGGCCGATCTGTTTGACCACCTGGTGGTACTGGTCCGATTGCGGATCGACGGCAATGACGTGGACCGTCCCGGTGTATTCATCGGACACATAGAGATAGTCCCCATGGGGATCGATCACGGCCCAGAAGGGGGTGCCGGACACGGCAATGCTGTCGATGGCCGGGGTCTCGTGATTGACATCAACCTGTTGGAGGATGGTGTTGTCGACGACGGCGATGCCGCCCTCGCCTCTGAGGGTGATGTAGCCTCTCGTGTTGTCCGGGGTAAACGTCACGGCGCGGGGGCTGCTCGTCGTCCCGCCGACGGGAATCCTGGCGACAAGCGAGTCGCTCAGCACGCTGATGACGGCCACTTGATTGACATTGCCCAAGGCGGCATAGAGATAGTCGTCCGGTTGGCGGTCAGGCCGCACGCTGTTGCTGGCCTTCTTCACCAGGGCCCACGTGCCATCGTTCTGCTTCACAGATTGCGGACGCTCAACGTGAATGGTGGTCAAGCCGACGGTTACGGTTTGTGGAATCGCCACCCGGACTTCGTTCGCGGTACTCGTGGCCAGCGGATGGACGATGATGGTGGGCAGCGCGCCGTCTTGATCGAGATGGATTTCGAGATCCTGAATCTGGCTGCCGATCCGCTTGTCGAGCGGCGTGCCTGGCTGGTCCTGATACTGATAGGTGAACCGGTCGCCGGTCAGGACCAGCTCAAACCGATTGTTGGCGAACTCCAGGCGGGCACCGGTGATGGCCGGTGCCGACCAGAGCCCCTCGGCCCGTGGCGCTGCCACGATGCTGATCGTCGGCAAGGAGGTCTGTTGCGGATTGATCTGAACATTGGTCGTCGTCACGACCGGAAGCCCTTCCGGTCGCACTTCGACAATCTGCAGATCGATGTTCGACAGTGTAGGCAGACTCATGGCAATGTTGCCCAGAGACACAAAGGCACCGAATGCCGCCCCGCCGCCCAAGCCCGCAAACGCCAAGTAGTCGGAATTTCCAATTCCAGGCGGGTTGATATTGGTTACGCTGACCTTGCCCACCACATTGGCGATGCTCCCCGCCGGAGCGGTGGTCAAGACGACCTTCCCACTCCGATCGACGCCGTTGTGGGGATAGGAGGTTGCGCGTGCGATGCCATCGTTTCCCACCACACCCACTTCCATCTGCATCCACACGGGCCGCGCCGCGCCGGTGGCATCCGGCACATTGCCTTCTTGGAAAAAATAGACCTTCGTGCCCGGGGCGAGGGTGCTTGGAACAGGGATGGCGATTTGGAGCGGATGATCAAGAATCTGATCCCCTACCTGGAGGTCAAAGGCCGCGACATACTCAAACGGCCCAGGAATCGTCATGGGTAATTGCGCTTGCGTGAGCGGCGTGATGCTGACAGTTTCAGTGCCGGCCAACGAACCCGGCGCGACGGCCACCTGGTAGCCCTCCACGCTTCGCACGATCCCGCCAGAAGTGCCGATCGCGGTCGGCCCGACATGGGGCTGTTCGACTCGGATTGAGATGAGGGTCTCGGTCGGGCCATTGATGACGGTGAGGATAGCTTCACCCACGCCACCTGCCGACACGAGCCCCTGGTCATTGACCTGGAGGACGCCAGGATTGCTCACGAAGTATCGCGTGCCCGCTGTCGTGGAGGTCAGGCTGAAGGTCTCGTCAAAGCCCACCCGTACCTGACGCTGCCCGCCTTCGCTCGACAGGGAGAACCCACTGGGATCGGTGGCCAGGCCGCTAAAGAGCAGCCGCAGGTCGGTATCGTTGGTGGGGAACCCAACTAGGAACGCCGTGGCCGCTTGGATGACCACGCCGCCTGGGCCGTGGGCCGTCGAAGCCGTAATCACTCCTGTGCTGCCGTTGGTGATGCCGGTCAGTACGCCACCGGCTGAGATGCTCGCGCCGGTTGGATTGGTCGATTGGAACTGGAGATACGACGCCGGCAATGCGACGTTGGTCTCGTCGGTGAAGTTGCCGACGAGTTCGAGCTTGGTGGAATGTCGGGCGTCCAGCCGGGGCTGACGGACCTTAAATTCGAGTGACACCAGCGGGGCATCGCTCACGTTGACCGTGACCGTGGCCACTTGTGAGGTGCTGTAGCCATCGTCGGCCACAATAGAGAAGCTCGCCGGACCAAAGTAGCCAGTGGCCGGCGTGAAGCTGACAGACGAGCCATCGCTCGCGATCCGCGCGGTGCCGTTGGTGGCGCCGGTGATCCGATAGAAGACCGGATCGTTTTCTTGATCGGTCATGTATTGATCGACCGACTTGATGATCTCCAAATCGATATGGGTCTTGGCCGCCGTGATCGGCAACACCACCGGCGCTTGATTCGGGATGAACCCAAGATCCTGCCGATAGAGATGGAGGTCCGTCGCATTGATCAATCCGTCTTGATTGGCGTCGGCGTTGGCACTGTAGTTGGCTCCACCGGTCACGGACCCAAGCGCCGCTTCGATGAGCGCGGAGTCTGTGCCATCGACTTTGGTATCGCGGTTCGCATCGCCGGCGATGAAGAGCTTGACGCTGTAGGCGCCGGCTGTCGTGCCGTTCGCTCCGGCAATCTTGAGGAGTTGCAGTCCTTCTGTCTCGACGCGGAACAGGGCGAAGGCCTTGTTGTCGGTGACGTTGCTCGCGATGGCGGTCAAGCCTGCGATGGTCGGGATGCCTGGCAATACCGAGCTCCCCGCCTCTGCTTCGACGATGACGCCGACGTAGACATCGCCGCTGAGGGTCGAGGCGATTTCAGACGGCCGCACGCTGAAGACGAGCCGATCGGTCGCACCGGCTGTGAGCGTGCTGCTGTAAGGATTTGCGAGATAGTTGAGCGCGGCGCCGAGATCGGCCTTGATGGGACTGGTCTGCGGCGTGGCCCCCGCATAGCTGACGACCTGACCTGGTTGGCCTGTTTCGGTGATCAACGTCAGTGCTGAGTGCTGAGTGCTGAGTGCTGAATACCCATAGCGCGACGTGTCGCCGGTGATGAGATCGCGCGCCGAGACGAGATTCCCCTGTTGATCGTAGCTGTAGACGATCTTGTGGCCGTCGGGGCCGGTGACAGAGGACAGTGATGCGTCATGGGTGTTGGGTGATGAGGTCCAGGTGAATTGGATAGATTCGCCGTTCAAGGCAGTGATGCCGCTGTCGCTGAGGATGAACTTCTTGCCGTCNNCTTCGCCTGTCTGGAAATCGAAGAAGCGATCGCCGGCACGCAGAAGTTTCGTGTTTCGAGTTTCAAGTTGCGCGTTCACTCCAGGGTCAGCGACCCACTTGGGCTCGTCATAGGTCACCCCGTTGACGGTCTGCTGCGTCGGCGCAAAGGTGTAGCCGACGCGCTCGCCGGTCGGCAACGTGAGATAGAGCCGCGTCCCCACCCGGAAGGAATTGACGACACCGAACTCTTCCCGTCCGGTCGGCGGAACGTCGGTTTCGACGTTGACATCCCGATTCGCGAGACGCCACCCGTTGCCGAAAGACTGTGATGAGTGATCGGTGATGAGTGATGCGCTGAGAGAATCGTACTGACGGACGAGATTGAAGACGTGGCCGTCTAGGGTGACGGAGAGGTCGGTTTCCGTGCGGGTGAATTGCTGCGTCTTTGTTGCACTCCGCACTTCGACGATGGCTTCAGTGACGGCTCGCCGTCCGGCTACATCTTCCGCCGTGAGCTTGAGGCGATAGAAGCCGTTGCTGAACCCTGCCGGGTCTATCTGCGTTAGGGGTAAGGCGTTAGGGGTAAGGGGTACGGGGCCCGAGTTGGACGCGAGGACCGCAAAGGTGTCGGACCCAGCGTGGGTGATTTCTAAGGTCCAGTGATCCAGATCGGTGTCGAGGATCGTGGCGCGGATCGCGCTGGTAGCCGCAATGACTCCGCCGTTCACCGACCCGTCGAAGGCGATGATCGGGGCCGTGGTGTCATCAGGGTTGCGGACCTTGAGCACGTGTTCGACGAATGCCGTCTGGCCGTCCGCATCGGTCGCCGTAGCACGGATGAGCATCTGGCCCGGTCCACCGGCGGTGATGACGGCGCGGCCGAGGTTGTCGAACGTGACCGGTTGCCCGTTAACCGTGATGCTCGTGCTGGTGATCTGCGCGATGCTGGTGGCCAACACATCGGCCAGGACCTTTTGGCCCGGCACGACGGGGAAGCTCGGCGTGAGTTCGATCTGGACGTGCGGTTTTTGCAGTTCCGTTGCCGCGCGCAGGACAAACGAGTCCGTCGTGGTCGCGAGACCATCCGAGATCGTCACGAGCATCAGATAATCGCCTACCTGCCCGACGCCGGGCGTCCAGCGGAATTCGCCGGTGGTGGCATTGAGCGTCGCGCCTTGCGGCAACCCTTCCACACTATAGGTCAGCGTCGCGCCGAGGTCCGGATCGCTGCCGACGAGGCTGAAGACGGCTTCTTGGCCGACGAGGACCTGATGGTTGGTCAGATTGAGGATCGGTGTGCGGTTGACGTTGTCGATACGAACGGAGACGTTCGTCGTCCCGGTGGCGCCGCTCGGATCCTGCGCTTGGATCGTAAAGCTATAGAGTCCCGCCTGGGTAAAGTCCGGCTTCCATTCGAATTCGCCGGTCCTGCTGTCGAAGTGGGCTCCGGCCGGCAAGGCCGTGAGGGACGTGAGCACCAACGAATCGTTGTCAAGATCGGCTGCCGCAATCGTGAAGCTCAGGATGGCATCTTCACGACCGGACTGCGGGATCATCGGGATGGCGACCGGCGCGCGGTTCGTATTGACCACGGTGATATTGATCGCTTCCGTGACGCTCCGGTTGCCGTCGCTCACGGTGAAGCTGATGTTGTCGTAGGCGCCGGACTGATTGAAGTTCGGCGTCCAACGGAACATACCTGTGACCGGATCGAGCGTGGAGCCTGGTGGAAGGTTCGTGCCGGAGAACGTCAGTTGGTCCCCATCCGCATCGGTGGCGAGCAGTTGCAACTGGAACAATTGTGTTTCAGTCGCCGTCTTGTTCCCGATCGGCTGGAGCACCGGAGCCTGATTGGCCACGCGTGAGACGATCGTGATGGTCTTCTCGTCGAAGGCGATCGCGCCGGCGCCGTTGTTGCCATTATCCGTTGCGCGGATCGTGACCGTGAACGTGCCGATCTGTTCAGAGGTCGGCGTCCAGGAGACGACAGCGGTCCCGTATTGCACCCCGGGCGCGATCGTCGCGTTGGTCGGCAAGCCGGTCATCGTGAAGGTCAGCGGATCTTGATCGAGATCCGTCGCCCTGACTGTCAATTGCAGCGGCTGGCCGATGACCGCGACTTTGTTGCCGATGTGCTGGAGCACCGGCGGCTCGCTCGGTGAATCGACTTGGACGACGAACGTCTCAACGGCGCGCAGGATCGTCGCGGCGCCTCCACCGTCGCCGTTGTCGACGGCATAGAGCGTGATCGTATAGTTGCCGCGATCGCCGAAGACCGGCGCGAAGCGGAAGGTCCCCTGCCCGTTGCCCAGATCCTGGAACGTGGCGAAGCGCGGGAGCGGGGCCTCTTCAGGCACGAGGGTACCCTCGCCGGACACTGCAATGAGCGTGAGAGGATTGCCGTCGGCATCGGTCGCTTGCACCGGCAGATCCAACGTGGCCCCGCGATTGACGACTTGATTCGGAATGTCCGGCAGCACCGGCTGACGATTGACGTTCACAACGGTGATTGGAATCGTCACGCTGGAGGTCTTATTGATCCCCGTGCCGTCGCCGTTGTCGGTCGCCGTCACGGTGACGCTGTAGGTCCCCGCCTGTGTGAACGTCGGCTTCCATTCCAGTTGCGCGGATACGGGATCGAACGTGGCCCCCGTCGGCAACCCAGTGATCGTGTACGTGACGGTCGGATCGGTCTCAAGCAATGGTGTGAGCGTGCCGTCGAAGAGCCGATCTTGCGGAACGAATCCGGGATTGTCCGGATCGAAGGCAAAGGTGCGGACGAAGAGGGTCTGGTTTTCGAGGATCTCGAGCGTGCCGAATTGATCGAAGACGGGAGCGGCATTGACGTTCGTGATGGTGATGGTCGTGTTCTGTGTCGTGACGTTGGTCCCGTCGCTGACGCTGAACGGAATCGTGTACGTGCCCGCCTGCGTAAAGCCGGGGGTCCATTCGAAGACGCCGGTGGCAGGATCGATGGTCGCGCCGCCTGGCAAGAAATCGCTGAAGTAGCGGAGGTCGTCGCCTTCCGGATCGGTCGCCGACAGTTGAATACGGATCGGCTCGCCTTCGCGCGCCGTGCGATCGGCTGGCTTGGCCAGCGACGGCGCGTCGTTCACCGGCGCGACAAGGATCGTGAAACTGCGGCTGACGGTATGCGGCCCATCGGTCACGCTCAGCACGATATCCTTGTAGGTGCCGGCGGACTGCGATCCCGCCTTCCAACTGATCACGCCGCGAGCCGCATCGAAACTTGCACCAGGCGGCAAGTTGTCCGCGTAAAACACCAGTGGATCGGCATCCGGATCGGCGGCCACGAGGCCCAGCTCGAACAGATCGCCTTCCTTGATCCGATATTCCTTGGCTACAGGCAGCACGACCGGCGCGGCGTTCACGCCGGTGACGACGATGCTGTAGGCCTGCGCTCTATAGGCGCCGCGCGAGTCGTAGACTTGCACGACGACCGAGGCTTGTTCCGGACTGGTTATCGTGGGCGTCCAGCTCACGAGACCGGACGCGCTGATCGTCATGCCGTCCGGCGCGGAGGCCAAGAAGTAATTCAATCCGCCATTCTGCCCTCCCCCGCCAGGGGGGAGGGTGGCATCCGGATCGTTGGCCACGACTTGATAGCTATAGGCGGTTCCGGCTGTGGCAGTCGTTGTCGGTGTCGATGTGATGATCGGAACGATGTTTGCCGGCGCGATCGCGTAGATACCGTGTCCGAAGTCCGCGCGTTGCGCGAACGGATTGTTGATCGTCACGGTCTGGACGACCGTCGATTCGCCAGGCCGCAAGATGCCGCCTGCGACGGCGGCGCTCAGATCGAGCAACCACAGCCCGTTGCTGAACGTCGCGCCGATCGGCGCCCCTTGGAAATACTGCGACGGATCAAGGACCAACCGGACCGGCACGAGCAGATCGTTGGCCGTCGTGTTTGTGACCCTGACGTCGTAGGAAATTGTCGCGTTGGCCCGATCCGATCGGACGTTCAGGAAGTCGAGTTGCACCTTCGTGGAGAAGTCCGACACGGTCGTGAACGAGACTGTGAACGGCGATAGCAGGCTCAAACCGGCGGCGCTCTTCACGGCGGTCGCCACCGTCAGACTGTAGGTGTCGGTCTGCAAGGCGTCGATGTCGAGACGCGCAGTCCTGGTTGCGGCGTCGTATTGCACCGCTTTGATCGTGACCGCTCCAGCCGCCTGGCCGGTCAATTGGAAGTTGGCCGGGTTCAGGACAGAGTTCGTGCTCGCATCGGCCAACATATCTTGATCGAACCGGACGGTGACCACCCCGATGGGTAAGGGCGCGAAGCCTTGATTGACCGGCGTCGTGGCGATGACCACCGGAGGCAGCACCGCATTCAACAGATCGATTTGATCGGCCTGGGCGATGAACAGCCTTCCATCGGCGGTCGTCGCGACGGTTTCCGCGCGCGGCCCCCCGCGCGCGATGACGGCGGTTTGGAGCGACACGATGTCGACCATGACCAGATCGCTCGGCTTGCCTTCCTGACCGCCGTTGCTCGAGACGAACAGCAAGTTCTGAAGCGGCGTGCCGGCTTGGCCGAACGCAATCGAATCCACTTGGCTGTCCAAGCGCACCATGACGGTCGCCTTGCCGTTGTTAGCAAACTTCACCACGTCGCCGCGCTTGGGCCAGGACGTGCCCCAGAGTTCGCCGGTCGGCGAGAAGGCGAGATCATCCACCCGATAGTTGGTGAAGTGGCTGAATCGCAGCGTGACCGGATCGAAGATTTCGATACCGTCGCCGGAGGAGACATAGATTTTTCCGGTTGTCGGGTGCACCGCAATCGCTTGGGTGATCCCGTCGCCAAAACGTTGAATGATCTCGCCGGTTGTGGAGTTCAGCAGTAATAATTGCCCGCCGCCACTGGAGGCCCAGAGCTGTCCCTGCGCATCCATGGCCAGATCGTAGATTGGCACATCGAGAGTGGCGAGCGGCGTGATCGCCTGGCCGCCGTCCGCCGAGAACTTGAAGAGCTGGCCACGATTGAGGCCGCCGCTCACCAACACCGAGCCATCCGCCAACGGAAGAATCGCCAATGGCCCGATGCTTCCATGGCTCTGCTGGAAGTTCGTGGCAAACGACTGCACGGTGAACGGATTGATGACCGATGTGAAATCGGATGGACGCGTGACCGATTCCAGACCAGGAATCTGCGCTTGCGCCTGGACGAACAGCGGATTGGTCGAGGGCGTGGGCGCCGGAGGCGGCGGCAGATCTGTTGGTGTCGTGTCGCCGGACGGGACCGATCCCAGGTTCGTCGTGGTGCCGTCGTCCGGACCGTTCAAGCCGAGCGGCGGCAGCTCGCGGTTGCCTGCGTTGTCGGTGGAGACGGCAAAGAACTCGTAGGTATGCCCGGCGAGACCTTGGTAAATCCCGGAGGTCTCGGTCGTACGCTGCTGCCAGATGAGGAAATCTCCGCCGTCTTCAGCGACGTACACGGTCGTGTGACGGACACCGGAGCCGCCGGCATCGTCGGTTGCCGTCCATGCAATCTGATAATCGTCGCTGCTGCCAAGCTTGGTAGCCGTGAGCGTCGTGACCGGCGCGCGGCCGTCGATCTTCTGCGTGACGATCGCTGCATCGGCCGGTGGCGCCGTGTTGAAGAGCACGCGCGCCTGCGCGGTGATCTCGGCGCCGGTTGCCAAGCCGTCTTGAGGCAGAACCGTGTAACTGACCGACCCAAGACCGGCTCCTTGGGCATTGTTCTGCGCCAAGAGACCCTTGGTCGTATCCTCGATGACTTCGCCCGTATCGGGATCGATGGCCTGCAACAGCCACGTGGCGGTGTTGTTTCCGACATCGACGCCGGCACTCACACGCAGGATGAATCCCTTGCTCTGAGAAAAATCAAAATCGCCCTGGAACGTTGCCCGGTCGGATGGAATATGGACTTGAATATCGCCCAGCTTCAGATCGCCCAGCCGCACCGATCTCGCATCGAGATCCTCATCGAGCTGCGCCACGATGCGAATTTCTCCCGGCCTGGTCGGCGAGGTTGCCGGATTCTCAAAGCGAATCTGGTACGGCAGCGCCTGTCCAACCGGTAGGAATTGCTCTATGCCAAAGCCTTGCGGACCTTGAATGGCGACCAACTGGCCACCGGCTGCCGCTTCGGCGTAGAACTGTGAGAAGTCGAGCGCCGACAAGGCGCCGGCATCGGTCGAGGCAAAATCCGGCAACGCCACGGTCCCAGCTGCGCCGCGCTGATCGAAGCCCACCCACGGCACAAACACATCGAATGCCTCGAAATGGGTTCGCTGCGACAGGCCGAGATTCACATCGTCAAAATCCGGCACCGAGGGAAGGGGAATCAGCGCCGTGGGGTGCGGGCAATTCGGCGGCGGATCGCGCTCCTCGATCGGCCAGGGCACGAATTCTTCGCGATCGCCGTACCAGCTATGAATCTTGTCGAAGAATTGCAGTAGGCTCGTACTCGTTTGGAATTGATCGCCCGCTGGTCCGACAAGAACACCGGTCGCAAATACACCGAGGAGACTGACAATTTTCGGATCCTGGCGAACCGGAGGGATCGCATCGACCGGACGCAAGAGCCCGCCCTCCTCCAGAGCCGCGAGGTACGCCGCCGTCCAGGTATCGGGATCGGCCGCAAGTGTCTGTAAGGTTGGATTCGCGGTCGTGTCTGCAAGGATCTTGTCGCGTAACCGCAGTGCCTCGGCCGTCTGTTGATCAATGAATTCCTCTCGGGTCAGCGCGGTGGCGGCGGCAAAAATGTTGAACCGGAATGGAATCGCATAGTCTCGGCAGCCTATTGGATCGGCGTATCGTTGGTAGATATCGAATAGGCCCGGAAAGATCTGGTCCAGCCCTTCGGGGCCGTTGTCGAGCACGCCGCTCTCCCGGAGCGACGGATCGATGTTATAAATCTTTTCCTTGAGCGCTTCCCATGAGTGGTCGACCAGTGCCTGCAGCCCCTCGTAGGTTGTGACATTGAACGTCAGCCCGGTAAACCCGCCGGCGGCCAGATCGAACAGGTAGCCCGTCGAGGCGTTGTACCCGGTCAACGGCCCAGCCGCGTTGATGTCGGACTCCAGACTGGCCCAGGCCACGTCTTCGCGCACGCCATCCGGAGCCCCTCGCAAGTTGTTGAAGGTCTGGACGAACGGGAGGTTGTAGATGACGTTGTTGCGGCCCATCTCCGAGACACCGAACTGGAAATGCACATAGGGCGTGTCGAGGTTCGTCAAGCTTTGGAGCGCGATCCCATAGGTGCCGGTATCGCCGGCAGCGATGACGCGAGGACCGCCGATGCCGATGGTGACGTCCGGCTCGATGAACCGCTCGATCAAGTAGCGATAGGGCAGAATGGCCGTTGCGCCGTCCGGGTTGATGACCTTCACGTCGTAGAGCCCATGCGGCGCATCGGTGAAATCGAACGTCGCGAGGATCTTCGTGCTGTCGACGACGTTGACATTGACGGGCACGAATTCGGCGATATCGGGCCGGACGAGCTTGACCACTGCATCGGGCGAGAATTTCGCGCCGTTGACCGTGAAGGTGACATACTTGCCGTCCCCACCCTGATCTGCAGCGACATCCGTGATACCGAACGGCAAGGTATCGACCAGCACTGTGACCGGTGTCGCGGCGGTTGGTTCCGATTGTCCGTAGAGGAGGATGTAGTAGTCGCCCGGTCTGGTGGCCGGCACGATCGCGGCGGGATTCGACTGCAACTGCGCGTTCGGTCCGGCGTCGAATTGGAACCGCGTCGGCGCCTGATTGAACCGCAGATAGATTTCGTTCGCCGCGCCGGTGAACGGCGTGGTGAGCCGTACCCGCAGTGTTTCACCTTCCAGAACCGTGACCTTGTACAGCCGCTCTTGGCCGGTACTCAAAGTTGTGTTGAACGGCACACCAAGTTGAATCGAATCGACTGTGACGTTCACGACATCGGGCGAGAACCGGCGGTTGTTCGCTTCGTTCGGCCCCTCGAAAACTTGGTTGCGGATGTCGGTGCGGACGATGACGCGGTATTGCCCAGCTGCCACAGCGGGAACGATCGAATCGAGCGAGAGCGAATAGGTGCCGTTCTGGGCCAATGGACCACTGAACGATCGCTGGCCGAGCAGGCGGTCGTTGATGTCCCACGTATCGTCGTTCGAGAGATAGACGGAATCAGACCAGGTCCCGGAGGCGACGTTCGGGCCATTGTTGACGACTGTCCAACTGACGTTGATCGGGTCGCCGACCTTCAAGGTCCCGCCGGCCGTGATCGATTGCACTTCCAGATCGGCCGGAGGCGGTTGTTCGATCAAGAGCGGCTGCGCGCTGGCTCGGTCGTTGTTCTGTTCCGCATTGCCTTCGAACACCGCATTGGCTCCACTCGCATTGCGCGGGTCCGTGATGACCAGCACATAGTAGGCCCCGGCCAGATCGCTCGGGGCCCGGAGCGATTGCGTGACCGAGTAGCTCTGCCCGGCGGCCAACCCACCGGTATGCGTGAAGCTGCCGAGATAGCGGTCCGCCTGGGAGTCGAAGAAGGTATCGCGCGAAAGATACACGAGATCGTTCCAACTGCCTTGCGTCGGCGGTGTATCTTGGCCGCCCAGATTCGACACGGTGAAGTTGACTGTAAAGGCCTGTCCAGTGGTGACCCGCTCCGGAATTGTAAGCTGCGTGACTTGCAGATCCGGCGGCGTGGTCAGCGTGATCGGCAGGGAGACAGCCATGAGGTTATTGCCCTCGCCACGGAACTCATGGACGGCGTCGCCGGTGCCGAAAATATTCGTGGCATCCGGGAACACCAGCAGATAAAAATTTCCCGCGAGACCGATCGGCAAATTCATCGTCTTCGTGTTGCTGTAGGACGCGCCTTGGGCTAACAGCCCGGTATGGGTGAACTCACCGAGGACTCGGTCGTTTTGGTCCAACGAGGGATCGAGCGACAGATAGACTCGGTCCATCCAGACGGCTTCGCGCGTATTCCGGGTGCCTTGATTCGACACCGTCCAGGTCACGGTGAGCGGTTGACCCGACGACGCTGTGGGTGGCACCACCACACTCGTCGCGCGCAGATCCGACTCCTTGTACAGGACGGGAAGGGAGGCGGTTCTTAGGTTGTTGGCAGTGCTGCCGGCCTCGTAGACGGACGTTCGATAGTGGAACGACGCGAAGTCGTTCGAGCCGGGGGCTGCATCGGGCACCGCGCCAACGCCGAGGGCATCGGTAATCACATGGATGAAATAGGGCCCTTCGATGCCGGCGGGAAGCGTGACATCCACCGCCGCCGTATATTGCGCTCCAGCGGCCAACGGCTGTGCGTTGCTGTGGACCAATTCCCCAACCTTGGTCGCTCGACCTGGGATATACACCGGATCGGATGAGAAGAAAACGGAGTCTGTCCAATATTGAGTTCCAGCCCAAACTGGGACCGCCCCGATATTCTCCACCGTCCATTGCACGCGGACTTTTTCCCCGGAATCTCCCGTCGCCGGCACCACCACCGAAGACACTCGCAGGTCTGGCGCGCTGATGATCGACGTCGTGGGCGCCGAGGCGGTGTTGTTGTTACTGTTCGTTTCTGCGAGTCCGCCGGTTTGGACGATGACATAGAGGCCGGTGGTCTGCGGAGAGAGTTGGAACGTGCGCTCGAGTGTCTCGGTGGCATTCGCCGCTAAACCAGCGCTGTGGGTCACAGAGCCGAGGTGCCATTGCTGCGCGCTTGTATTGAGCGTCGGAGTGGTCGACAGATAGATGTCCTCTCTGAATCCGCTTCCGATCGCTCCTGGACCTTGATTGGCCACGGTCCACCGGACCGTAAAGCTTTTGCCCGCCTCTGCCGTCGTCGTCACCGGTGTGACGTTCGTCACCGTCAGATCGCCGAGGGGCGCCGCCGGTGGCGGCTGGCTGCCGATGACAATGACCGAGCGCGCCTTGTAGTTATTGTTATCGATCTGGTTGGGATCGTCCGGGTTGAGATTGACCGCGAGGGTGTCCTCCAGCACGACGTCGTAGGTATCACTCCAGGGTGTGATGTAATAGGTGTTGATGCCTGGCCTGAGCCGAGACGCATCCGGAATCGTGACGGTCACCACCTGCTCGTAGAAATCTCCGACCGGTAACGCGCCTTGGTGAGAGAAGGTGCCCAGCAGAATGTCGCCCTTGCCGGCGAAGGGTCTGGTTTTGTCCACTGTAAGCCAGGCTGTGTCGGTCCAGGTCGTCGCGGAGGTGTTGCCCGATCCACGATTTTCCACGCGATAGCGTACTTCGATCTGCGTGCTGGGCAGGACTTGATCCGGCGCGACGATGTTGCCGGTGAAGAGATCGGCTTGCGGCAACGGTTCGACAAAGAGCGGCTGGGCAAACAGATTGTTGCCGTCGTTCGGAAATTCATCGACCTGGCTGCCGTGATCGGTGGCGACCAGCAGGAACACGTCGCCACGGTACCGGATCGGCACTTGAACCGACCCGGTTGTCCGCGTGTACGCTTGGCCCGGATCGAGGGCGGCGACGTTGTCGAATTGACCGATGAGAATGTCGTCTGGCGTAATTTTATTGTCGAGGGAGAGATAGGCGCTGTCTTTCCATAAGGACGGTGTGGCCGCAGTCCCTTGGTTGATGATCGTAAATTCCAAGGACACGCTGGAACCGGCTGGGACGCGCGCCGGCGACACCACGTTGGAGATTTGCAGATCAGGACGCGGCCGGAGTTGCACGGTCAGGAAATCGGGATCAAGGGTGGTGTTATTGGTTTCGCCAGTTCCGGCGCCGACATTGCGCTCGAAGATCGTGTCGTTGAAATCCGTGACGACTTCCACTTGATACTGGCCTTGAATATGGGTCGGGAGCGTAAACTGCTCCGTCCGAGTATACGTTTGGCCGGCCGCTAGGCCACGGTCGTAGACAAACGTACCGACGGTAATGGTCCCGATGCCGCTCGGATCGCCGACTTTTTTCAAGACGACTCTGTCGCTCCACGTTCCTGTGGCATTGGTGGTCCCATCGTTCAAGACGGTCCAGGTCAGATCGATGTTGGACCCTTCAAAGACGGTCGTGGGCCCTTGAATGGTCGTGACTTTGAGATCCGGCGTCTGACTAAGCGAGACATTCACCGGGGTATCGGACACCCGCTTGTTATTGTTATTGAACACGAACTCAAAGAGGCTGCTGGCATAGACTGTGTGCACGCCAACATAGACGGGTCCGCTGAGCTGGTTCGGGATGACCAAATCGGCCGATCGGATGTAGCTCCCATTCGGCTGAAGATGGCCGGTATGCGGGAAGAGGCCATAGTCCTGAATGATGTTCTGACCCAGCGAATCGCTTGTGAGATAGACACGGTCATACCAGAACGATTGATTGGTAATGCCCGGTCCATGGTTGCTGACCGTCCAACTGACCTGCATCGAGGACCCGGTCTGGGCAGTGGCCGGAACAGTGATCGCATCCACCTGGAGATCCGCATAGAGGATCGGCATGGCATCCAGGAGATTCCCCGCCTCGGCCACGTTGTTGGCTTCTCTCGCATTCTCAAAGACGGCTCCGGCACTGTCGGTCTTCACGAGGATGTGATAGCGGCCCTGGAAGGCGATCGGCAAATAGAAGGTCTGCGACTGGACATAGCTGGCCCCGACGTTCAGCAAGCCAGTATGGGAAAAGGAGGCCAGCACGCGATCCTCACCGCTGATTTGGGCATCGGTCGAGGCGTAGATCGTATCGGTCCAGGTCGCCGTCAGCCCCGTTCCTGTCCCCGTAGGCGCATTGCTCACCGTCCAACCGACCGTCACGATGCCTGGATCGCCAACCACTTGATTGTCGACCGTGACATTGCTCACTTCGAGATCGGCATAGGGAGCCAAGGCGATATTGAGCGCCGAAGATGCCGTGTTGTTGCCCTCCGCGTTGCCGGCGGTCGTTTCAAATACTTGGGACGCTGCGTCGGTGACCACGAGTAAGAAGAACGGACCGGATCTGTCGACCGGAATCACGACATCGCGATGCGCGGTGTAATTCGCTCCGTTCGCGAGCGGCCCGGTCCTCAGTACGTCGGCGAGGAGCGTGTCTGTTCCGTCGAAGGTGTTGTTCGTCGAGAGATACACGCGATCGACCCAATTGCCCTGTGCGGCTCCCGTTCCATTATTCGTAACCGTCCAGTCGATGCCGACCGTGGCGCCGGATGTCGCCGTGCTCGGCGCGTTGGTAATCGAGACGCGCAGATCGGAGTGAGTGATCTGAACCGGCGCCGATTGACCGAGATTGTTGGCATCGCCGCCGAATGGACCCTCGTAGAATGTGTTGTTTCCATCGACCTGAACGACAAACCGATACGTGCCGTCGGCGAAGAATTGCGGAATGGTCACATTCGCGGTGGCGCTGTAGACTCCTCCAACAGTCGTGCCGCCAGAGACCGTCGCTTGCCCGAGGAATGTCGCGCCGGTGAGCGTACCGCCAGGTGAAAGGTAGATGTAATCGACATGAGGGATGGTCGATGGTCCTGTGCCGTTGTTTGCGACGGTCCAGGAGATCGTAGCCGTCTGCCCCGGCTGCGCGTCGGTCGGACCGGTCACTGTCGTGGCTTGGAAGTCCGGATAGGGCTTCACCGTCACCGCCATCGGAGTCAGCGTCTGCCCAACGTTATTGCCTTCCGCTGACGATTCGAACACCTGCCCGTTCACATCGGTCTGGACCAGAATATAGTAGTCGCCGGAAATCCCTTGGGGCAGCGTGGCTGTAAATTGGCCGGTGTAGGTCGCATCGATGGCCAACGCGCCGTTGTGCGTCACGTTGGCGAGCGTGACGTCTCCTGCGCCGATGACGGTATCCGTCGAAAGGACGATCCGATCGGTCCAGCTGCCGACGTCGGTCGGGAGCGTTCCCTGGTTCCGCACACGCCAGGTGACTTGGATGGGATCACTGCTTTGGGCCGTCACCGGCGCCGACACCGCTTCGACGACGAGATCGCTGAATTGCAGTGTGATGTTCGTCGGCTGAGCAGAGATGGCCGCGTTGTTCCCTTCGTTCGGAAACTCCAGTACGTTCCCGCTAATATCGGTGAAGACCACCGCCCAGCGATTCCCACTGAGATTCCGATCCAACGTGAAGGTGTGGCTCCGTTGGATCGACTGATTGATGGCCAGGGTACCGGTGAAGGGCACATCGGCAATGAAGGTATCACTGCCAATTTGCGCATCGCCAGAAAGCGAGAGTCGATCCGAGAATGTTCCCGTAAAGTCAGCCGTGCCGTTGTTCGTCAACGTCCAAGTCACGGTGACGGGCTGGCCCGAGAAGGACAACGCCGGCAACTGGATGTTGCTGACTTGGAAATCCGGGGCGATCATCGTGATGACTTGATCGTCGATGGCCTGGTTGTTGTTCTCGTTGTTGTGCTCGTATATTTGGCTGGAGGCGTCGGTCTGCACAACGAGCCGCTGCGTGCCGCTGACATCAGTCGGCATCGTCAGGTTCTGTGTCCGTACGATCGACTGACCCGCTGCGATCGTCCCGGTGAAGGCAAATGAGGCGACGAATCGATCGCCCCCGATGGCATTGTCCGAGGACAGGAAGACAAAATCGGTCCAGGTTCCTGTGGCGTCGGCGCCCCCGTTGTTCGTGACAGTCCATGAAATGGGGACCAGCTCCCCGGGTCGCGCCGTGGCCGGGCCGGAAATGTTGGTCACCACCAAATCGGGCAGAAGCGGCACGGTCAGAGTCAAAGCGGCACTGGGCGTCACATTGTCGGCTTCGTTGGTTTCTAACTGTGCGCTGCCCGCGTCCGTTTGCACGAGAATGAAATAGGCGCCTGGGGCCAAGGAAGTTGTCAGGGGCAACGTAACGGTTGCGTTCTTGGTGTAGGTGCCTCCCGCATTGAGCGGGCCGGTGAGACCTGACGCAATCAAGCTGCTGAGCGCGATGTCGGTCGCCGTTTCGAGGGTCTGGTTCGTCGAGAGCCAGATTCTGTCGCTCCAGGCTTCCCTCGCAGGATCGGCCCCAGCATTCTCGACAGTCCAGGTGACCGTCACAGGCTGGCCAAATTGTGCCGCGCTCACTGGATTGGTCGTCACCGACTGCACGCGAAGATTCGGCGCCTGCAACGCCACCGTCGCGGTATAGGCGTCGGTTATCCCGGCCTCACCGTTAATTCCATTGTTGTTCTGATCCATCAGATTGCCGACGGTGTCCGTGATGTTGGGACCGATGGTAACCGTGTAGGCGCCGGCCGTCGTCTGCGCGGCAAAGTTCAGCGTGAAGGTCGTGCCGGCTCCTGTGATGGACGTGATCGCGATGTTCCCACCTGGGCCAACCAACACCACATCGGCTGCCGTGAAGCTGGCGGCATTGATCGGTTCGCTAAACGTGACGCTTAGCGAATTCCATGGAGACGAGGCCTGCACCGCAGGCGTCTGGGCGACAATGCGCGGCCCGACGTGATCCACCACGAAGGTGCTACTGAACAAAGCATTCGTATTGCCTTGCAGATCGGTGACGGCACCGGCTGCCAGTGTGACCGCGTACGTCGTATCGGCACTGGGCACGTCCGGTACCGAGACGGTGAAGCGGACGGTCTTGCCGTCAAGGGCTTGCACAGCCGTAACGGTTCCCCCACCGCTGATTTGCAGATCGCTCGCGCTGATCGAGTCGATCCGCATCCCTTCGGAGAAGGTGAGATCGATCGTCGTCGGTGGCGTGGCAAGACGCGCGCCGTTGACCGGCGTCGTTGCCACAACAGTCGGCGCAGCATTTTGCGAGACAACAGCGGTTCCCGTCGCAGCCAGCGTGTACTCGCCAGCTCCGGACACGGCAGTGACCACAACGCGATACGTTCCGGCGCTTCCGATCGGCGCGACAATTTGTGCGTTGCGTCCGTCCGCTGCTCCGTTCTGATTGGAGGCCACCAGCAGTCCAGAAGAGTTGAAGAGTTCCAGCTTTGGCACGAGCGTGTTGTTCGGTTCTCCAGTATCCCCGCCAGGCGTGGTCGTGATGATGCGGAGATCGCCCACGTTGGCTTGTAGGAGGTATTGATCCCTCTGATCAACCCGTCCTGCCCAGGCTATCGCTTGCTCCAACAGTCGGTCAGGGGAACCACTACGTAACTCAACATCAGCAGCAGAGTTCCCATTTCCAAAGTAGGGACCAAGAAACACTGTCCGCCCGCTTCCTGCCGTTCCCGCTACTACCAGTGGAAAACCTTGTGAGGAGACTGCAAGTGTAAGTGCTCCAGAATCAACCGTGGGACTGGTAATGGGAACTTCGGCGAAAGCCGTATTAACCGAAAATGGCTCGACACCATCTATGATTGGATGGGAGGCCACAACGATGAGTGGGGTAAGGACGTTGAATGTGCTTCCCGCTGTGTTCACCGGTACAATCGGATTCAGATCAGGTGCCAGCGTCCCCGTGCTCGATCCGGCACCATAAATGGTTCCACCGGTCGCCACCAACGCACCACCTGACTCCACCCAGGCTCTCAAGGCTGGTGCAAATACTTCGAACTGGTCACCGGGAGATGTATTGCCGTTCGTTCCGATAACCACGACATCAAATTGGTTGAGAAAATTAACGGAAGTCGCTTGCAACGGCGTAATCGTTTGGGCGTTAAAATCAAAAAATGTGTCGTCGTTCAGTTGCAACGCCAATCGGGTAAAGCCCCCGTCGGTCGACACGCCACCAGTATTGACGACACCGACGCGAATCGTCCTCGTCGGCCCTTTGGGTGCCGGCAAGGCGCCCAGCACCTGGCCAACTGACCCGATCTCCTGCGTGGCCGACACATTGGCATCATTGAGTTCTCGTTCAAAATCTGCTTGGCGAGTCACCACCAAGCTATAGCCCTTACTAACACCGCCGCTGATTCGGACATAATAGGTAGCTGATGTTGACGAGACAAAATTGCGAATGGCCAGATCGGTGTTTGCTCCCTCCTGAATGTGCGAGGCTACGATCATTCCTGATTCATCAAGAAGCTCAAGCTTGTTGGTGATCGGCGTGAAATCCGTCCCGTTGAGTAACACCGTCGCGGCTTGCCCTGCTGACAGGTCGAAGCGATAGATATCCGGTGTGCTGAGCTCTGTCTGTCCAGTCGCCGCCAGGCGAACTGCGCTCCCTTGCAGCGCAACGGCTGACGGCATCAGATCGACAGCGGAGGCTAGATCGTTATTCGTCGATCCACCCAACGACTCAGCTTCGACGGCGGCATTGAGTGTGGTCGAGAGCGAATAGGCTCCCGTCCCAACTTGGCTGGACACTTGAACGGTGTACACACCGCTCAAGGCGACGGGAACGTTTTGCAGGAAGACCGTGGCGCCAACCAACCCAGCCGTAGCTGTTCCGATTAAGGCGCCGTTTGGATCGAGGACGTTGATCACGCCTCGAATGGACGCGTCGCCGGACTTCAGCGTGACAGAAAGTTTTTGCCCCGCATCGAGATTCAGGGTGTAGGCATCGACATCGCCGGCGGAGTTGAAGCGGCCCGCGACAGGTAACCGGGCTGCTTGCGCAACGAGTTCAGTTATGGATAGCGCCGGATTGTTTTGTGCAGCAATTTCACTTGCCGATAATGCGCGATTGTACAGACGGACATCGTCGATCAACCCCTTCGTGAACCCGGCTGTGGCCCAGCTGGCCGCCCCAATCGCCATCGGCACGGTCGTCGGGGTGTACCCGCCACTTTGAGTCAAACTTCCCCGTAGTATCCCGTTGACATAAATAGCCGCTGTGGTCCCGTCGTAGGTTGCAGCAAGATGGACCCATGTGTTCAACGGAATAGCGACGGCGGAAGTGGTATGGGTGGCCACATCGGGCGTTCGAGTCAGTGAGAACGCGGGGATAAGCGTACTCCCTATTCGGAGAATCCAGCCATTAAAATTGCCCCCATACTTACTCATCAGATAAAATTCTTGGCCGGTCGCTGGGGCCTGCGAGAGGTTGACCCATCCAGAAATGGTCAGAGCAGAAGATCGTTGGTTTGCACTATCCGGCACAGTGACAATGTCGTTTATGCCATCAAAGCTAAACGCCTGACCAGTCTGGCCTCCAGCAAACGTGACGCCACCCTGCAAGGTGCCGCTATTGCCATCCACACTGTCATTCGCATTACCTTCTGCCTGCCACACACTGATGAGGCCGCTGTTCGCCCCAACTACATTGTCGCTATAGATCAGACTTCCGGCTGGAGCGAGCGGCTGGAGCGAGACGGGATAGGCCCTGATTGTCGTATCGACCCCAAAGTTCCTGACCCAGTTCCCACCAGCTATTCCGTTCGCGTCTCCATCGAGCAGATTGCCGCGCAGATCGCGGAAGCCGGTCGCTGAGGAGAGTAGTGTGAGCGCATAGGCGCTATCAGGGAGATTGTTGTATGTGAGCGTCAACGTCTTCGCAGGAGCATCATAGGAGAACGTAGCCGGCGCGTATGTCGAGTTGGTGAGCGTATCGCGCAACGTGACATCGGCCGTGTCGAGACCGGAGGTCTGTAATGATTCGGTAAATGTAATATTCACCGTCAGATTGCCGTTGGCATCCGGCGCCACGGTCGAACCTTCGATCAGATTCGTGTTGAAGACACGTGGGGGCGTGGCATCGAGATCGAAGGTGGAGGCCAATGCCGTCTGGAGAGGCTTGTTCGCCAGACTTGTGAATGCGCCGCCTGGAATTGTGAGCGTATAGATGCCGTCGCCCGTTTGGGCCGTCGTAATCGTGAACTCGATCGTGTCTTGATCGATGATCGTGACGCTATCGGCTGAGACAGGCGTGCCGGCGCCGGGCCGTTGAATCTGAAGATCGCTGGCTTGGATTGAGTTGAGAAGGACGGGCTCAGAAAGATCGACACGGAAGGTCGTCGGATAGGTTGTGCGCAATTCGCCATTCGGCACGGTCTGCGACACCACGGTGAACGGCACCGGCGCGCCGGTGGCTCCTGTCACATTCAACGTGTATTCGCCGATGCCGGACTCCGCGGACACGACAACCCGATACACCCCAGTCGTCGAGATGGCGAAATCGGTGATGCGGGCGTTGCGGCCATCGCCCGCGCTGTTCAGATCACTGGCGAGCACCGTCGTGCCCGCCTGAGTAAACAACTCGATCTTTGGATTGAGCGTATTCGCTGATCCGCCTGGTGTGCTCGACGTGATGGTCAATACATCGCCGGCGTTGGCGCGCACGAGATAGTGATCCTGCCTGTCCGTCCCTGCTGTCCAGGCCACGGCCTGTTCGAGCAATCGATCGGGGCCATCGGTCCGCAGGAGGGTCGGCGATTGAAACAGGTTCGTGTACACCAAGCCAAGGTAGGCCGATCGTCCTAAACCGGGGGATCCGGCTGCCATGATCGGTTTGCCCGACACCGACCCAAGTAGCAGCGCGCCTGGATCCACTTTTGGCGTTGATTCCGGCGTTTCAGCCACACCGGGGCTGGGAACCGTAAAGTCAGCAAGCCCGTTCAGAATGGGGTGGAACGCGTTTTCGAGATGGACGGTTGGCGCCGAGATGGTGCCGAAGGTTGTGGTGGGCGTCCCGGATGTATTCACCGGAATGATGGCATCGATGTCCGTCACCGGCGAGCCTGTCGCTGTGCTGGCTGTGTAGACGGTGTAGCCCAGAGCAACGACACCGCCACCGGTCTCCACCCACTGCCGGAGCGCCGGAGCGAATGACTCGAAGCTGTCCTGCGCAGGATTTTGCCCAGCGTTGGCAAGAATCACAACGTTATACGCCTGCAGCTCAACGATCGTGTCCACTTGCGATGGCCGCACAAAGGTGACGTTGAAATCAAAGTAGGTGTCGTCGATGAGCTGATTGACCAGCGCCGTGAAATGCGAATCATGAGATGGATCGGTCGTTCCGACAACAGCGACTTTGATTTGCTGCCCTGGGCTGGTTTCGGTCTTGAATCCCAAAGACCCCAGCACCTGCCCGGTGACGCTGATGTCTTGCGCCGTGGCAGTCGTCGAGTTGGATTCCCGGTCGAACTCCGAAGATTTCGTGACCACTAGCGTATAGGCCCGGTTTGCGTCGCCGCTGATTCGGACATAGTAGGTACCGGCCGTCGTTGCGACCACGTTGCGGATGGCCTGATTTTGAATGTTTGCCGTTTCTTTGATGCCTGACGCGAGCAGGACATCGCTGCCATTGCGCAATTCCAGCGTGAGATTGGCATCGAGATCGACCGCGCCCAATACGACTGTCGCAGCTTGACCAGTGGTGAGGTCGAACTTGTAGTAGTCGCTTTGCCCGGCTTCCGTCGTGCCGGTCACAGCAAGCCTGGTGACGGTGCCTTGCAGCGCAAGGGCCGACGAGGTCAGATCCTGCGCGGTGACAATTGTATTGTTCGTCGCGCTTCCAAACTGTTCAGTCTCGACCACACTATTGAGCGTGGTTGAGAGTTGATACGTTCCGGCACCGGCCAGATCCGTCACGCGGATCGTGTACGTACCAGTCGTCGGAACGGAAACCGTCTGCACCAGCGCAACCGCACTTGGACCTGCCGCATCAACGGTGCCGAGCACCGTGGTCCCATCCGTTCCCACCACTTCAATGCGTGCCTGAATGGACGGATCTTGTGGAGTCAGCTGAACGGTGATGGTCTGACCAGCTATCAGATTGAGCGTGTAGGCATCAATGTCGCCGATCCCGTGGAAGCGACCACCCGGAGACAGGTACCCAGCGAGCGCTTCCACTTCAGCAGTCGTGAGAGCTCGATTATAGAGGCGAACTTCATCGATCAGACCTTTAAAATGTCCACCGTTTCCAGAAAGAGCTGGATCCTGCCGCCGTCCAATATAATGCTGATTCACATTTGTGAGGGTGCCACTCAATGTTGAAGGCCCAAAGACAGTAGTCAGCGCCACCGCACGTCCATCGATCCACATTTGAGCCGCCCCGGTCCCGGTATCGACAGCAGCAGCAATGTGTTGGAACTGGCCAAACGTAACGACGCCAGCGGCGGATCGAAAGATTGAACCAGAGATCGTGGGACTCGTCGATGTCCGTACGGTGAGCTGAATACTCCCGTCTTGTGCCAACGAGACAGAAAACCCTTCGCTCAGGGAGGGATCTCGCCGGCTAAAGATAAACCCTCCGTCTGCATCGACCGGGATTTCCGGCTTGATCCAGGTGCTGGCCGACATGGCCGTTGTGGCGCTATCAAGCGTGGCAGAATCGGGAATGTTCACATAGTCGTTGATGCCGTCGAATTGGAACGCTTGTCCTATCTGGCCCTGTCCAAAAGTTACTCCGTTTTGGAGTGTGCCAGTATTTCCGTCTTGGCTGTCTCCCGCGGTCCCATCGGCCTTCCACCAGCTGATGAGGCCGCTTGAAAGGTTCGCCGCCGACGGTACGGTCACAGGCGTTTGGTAGATAGCTGATCCGGCCGGAGTAACTGGCTGTGTCGGGGCCATGAGCGGGCGCACTGCCGTATCGAGCCGAAAGTTGACGATAAAGTCGCCACCTTCATGACCGTCGTTGTCTCCATCGAGACGATTGCCGGTGACACTACGGAATGCCGTATCGGACGACACGAGCGTGAGTTCATAGTCGCTTTCCGGCAAATTGATGTAGGTGACGCGGAGTCGATTCGTGGCCGCGGTGAATTCGAGCGCAGCGGGAATATAGGTGGCACCGGTCAGTTTGTCGCGTAGGCGTACATCTTCTGGTCCGAGGCTCCCAACGGCCATCGCCTCGCTGAACTGCGCTTCGTAGACAAAGACCCCTGGCGCGACCACACCGTTTTCAGCTGGCACGCTCGATAGCACTGTGGGGCCTGGGACTACCCCCGCCTCGACCACCGTGAGCTGCATCGTCGTGGCAGTGAGATCGCGCTGGAACCGGAGGCCAGGGCGGAAATCGATTCCGTTCACATTGAGGAAATCCCCCGTGAGCGAACCAAACGACAGAATCTGGAAGGTATCGCCGATCACCGGCACATAGCCATCTGTGAGTTGAATGTTCAGCGTGCCATTGAGCGAGGCGTTCCCCGATACCACAAGCTTCCCGATATTGGTTGTCGCATTGAGTCCATTGATCTGGACCGTGAGCACGCCGGTCGCCGCTTGCGTGTACGTTCCGCCGGTAACCGTATAGATGCTGCCAGGACCAAGCGAGATGGCGCCGGCATTCGTGAAGTTGCCGGTTCGGGTAAAGTCCCGACCGCTTTGAAGCGAGAAACTTCCCGTCGCCGCATTCGTGGCGAAATTCGCGAGTGCATTGACACTCGATTCGTTGACGATTGGATTCGTTGCGGTTCCACTCAGAATAATATTCGCCACGTTTGTAACGATGTTCGCGCCGGTGAACTGAAGTATGCCTGTGCTTGAAATAAGGTAGGTCCCGCCGGTGAGCGTGGTGCCGGAGAAATTCAGGAGGCTGTTGCTTAAGAGAGAGAGGGTCCCGGCTTGAACGTCGATCGTGTTTTGATTCTCGAACGCCACGCCGTTCGTGCTGGTCGTAAACTGCGTCGTTCCACTGCCGAGCTTGCGGAAGATCCCTTGATTGGTGAACCGGTTCGTCCCGCCGGTCCCATACGATTGGAGTAAACCCGTTGTGTTCGTGATGAAGGTCCCGGTATTGAGCAACTGCCCGCTATTGAGCTGCAACGGGCCCGCCGTCCAGGTGATGGTCCCTTGGTTCTCCAGCACCCGGCTCAGCGTACGCGCATTAATGTCAAAAGCCATGGATGCCGTTGGTCCGAGGATCGTCCGCCCCGTCCCGCTCATTGTCCCACCGGACCAATTCCCGCCACCTTGAATGGTGAGGTTGCCCGGTCCCGTGAGCGTCCCGCCGCCTTGCCCATAGCCGCTCACGATGATGTTGGCGTTCAAAATCACCGTGGCACTATCGACAACCAACGTGCCCCATTGACCGGGCGCCGAGAAGGTCGTGGTCCCGCCTGTCGCCCGCACAACATTGCCCGTAATCACACTAGGGGCTTGAAAGTCGTGGACCCCGTTCAGCCAGAGAATCGTGGTGATATTGAAGGTGCCCGTGTGCGTCCCCCCCTGCAGCAGTTCTAAACTGCCCGCTTGTACCTCCACCGTACCCGTACTCCCATTATCGAACGCCACCCCCGTGGAGCTGGCTGTGAACTGCACCGTCCCCGTCCCCTGCTTGCGGAAGATCCCTTGGTTGGTGAACCGGTTCGTCCCGCCGGTCCCATACGATTGGAGTAAACCCGTTGTGTTCGTGATGAAGGTCCCGGTATTGAGCAACTGCCCGCTATTGAGCTGCAACGGGCCCGCCGTCCAGGTGATGGTCCCTTGGTTCTCTAGCACCCGGCTCAGCGTCACCGCTCCGCTATTGATTAACAGCGAGCCTGACGGACCAATGATCGTCCGCCCTGTGCCGCTCATCGTGCCGCCTGTCCAATTCATGAGAGTGGTGACGGTGATATCTCCACTCCCATTCAGCGTGCCGCCAGCCAGATCGAGCTGGGTCACTGTCAAAGCGGTGTTAATCGTCGTAGTGCCAACCGTTCCTATAGAGTTGGCCTGCAACGGACCATTGAAGATCGTGGTGCCATTGTTCGTGAGGAGTCCAACCTGGACAGCCCCCGCAAAGGTCGCCGTGCCGCCATTCACTCGCAACGCACCAGTTGTCCCGGTCACATCGCTCGTATCTTGGAAGGTGTGAGTCCCGTTGGTAAACAACGTCGCCCCGGTCAGCAGGAAATCGCCTGTGTGGGTTCCGCCTCCTGCCAGATCCAACGAGCCGGCCTGGACCTCGACGATGTTCGAATTATGGAACGGAACGAACGCATTGAAGGTCGCCGCCCCGGTGCCTTGCTTAATAAACGTCCCTTGATTCAGGAACTGATTTATGCCCCCGGCATTCGCGGCCGTCACCGTGCCCGACGCCGTGAACGTCCCTTTATTCAGCACCGTCCCGTTCAGGAAAAAGAGTTGGCCGCTTGTCCACGTGGCGTTCGTCTGGTTCTCCAAGACCCGGCTCAGCGTGACCGCCCCACTGGTCGGCGCCAACGCAAACGTCGCCCCCGACGTCAGCAGCGTCAGTCCCGTCCCGCTCATCGTCCCAGCATTCCAATTGAAAGCCCCGTTCACCGTGATGTTCCCACTGCCGGTCAAGGTGCCAGCTAAGATATTCAACTGTGTCAATGTGAGGGCTGTGTTGACTGTGATGGTTCCCCCACTCACCGTCAAAATAGGCGTACTGAGCATTGAGGCAAAACTCGTCGTTCCCGCACTTGCAATGGCACTCACCTGCACGGCGCCACCAAAACTTGTAGTTCCATTTGTGTGGACCTGGCCGGCACCGGTCACGTCACTCGTGCTTTGAAACACATGCGTCCCGTTCAACTCCAACGCTCCCGCTTGAATCGTAAAGTCGCCTGTGTGCGTTCCCCCTCCAAATAGATCCAGAAATCCATTCTGCACATCGACGATGTTCGAATTCTGGAACGGGACGAACGCATTGAAGGTTGCCGTCCCGGTGCCTTGCTTAATAAACGTCCCTTGATTCAGGAACTGATTTATGCCCCCGGCATTCGCGGCCGTCACCGTACCCGAAACCGTGAGCGTCCCTTTGTTCAGCAGCGTCCCGTTCAGGAAAAAGAGCTGGCCGCTCGTCCACGTCGCGTTCGCCTGGTTCTCCAAGACCCGACTTAGCGTCCCGTTGCTTGGCGCCAGCCCAAACGTGGCCCCCGGCGTGAGCACGGTCAGCCCACTCCCGCTCATCGTCCCGCCGTTCCAGTTCAGCCTTCCATTGATATCGATCTCTCCCGTCCCGGTAAGCGTGCCTCCATTGAGATTGAACGTTCCATGCGTTCCAACCTGACTGAGTCCGTTGAGCGTCAAGGTTGTGCTATTAATGGTTAGCGACTGGGTTCCCGTTGTTCCACCCAGCACAAGGCCGGCTACTGTAGAGCTGACATCCATCGTGACGGTATAGGTCCCGTCGAGTGTGATGCCGACAATATCGGCAGATGTCGGTGCGACTCCGAGGCTCCAGTTCGATGCCGTGCTCCAGTTGCCTCCTGCCGCATTGATCCAATTGTTTGTCGCGGCGGCAACCGTCGGCAGGGACGTCGTTCCGACAAAGACATTGCCATCGTAGGTGCCGATGCCATTTAAGCTTTCAAATTCGATCGTGTACTGCCCTGCCTGGCTCAGGACTTTGTCTTGCAGCAGCACGTAGCCGCCGGCTGAGCCGGCATCGAATGAGCCAATCGAGATCCCATTGGGATCGAGGATTTCCACGCGACCTTGAATCGCCGATGCATGCGGAAGCAACTCCAACGCCATATGTTGCCCGGCGATTGCATCGAAGTAGAAGGCATCGACTTCACCGGCCGCAGTGAAGCTTTCATGGAGACGCGATCCCGCCGTTGCGGCGAACGATCCAGGAGGAAATTGCGCGCCTTCGACCACAGCCGGCTGGAGATCGCCCACGTTGGTCAGCGCGACCTCCGGGAGTATGGCCGGATTGGCCGACATGAGCAGCCGTGGTTCGAGCGCTTCGATCATGAAGGGGCGGGACGGATGCACCGTGCGACGCTGTTGCCGCCACTGGCGCACATAGCGCATCGCGCGTCGGAAGGCCTGCTTCGCGTAGAACATGTGGGCGAGACTCATCGCGTGGCTCCTTGGAATTGGAACAGAATGAAAAGACAAGACGATGGATGGAGAGGACCCGGCAGGTCGCAGACCGAGTGCGTCCGTTGATTCGGGGCTCGCAGATTCACAGAATAATTCCGAGTGAAGATACACTGCCGGTAACTAAACTGCGGGGTGAGTGTACACTCGGAAGGATTCCTGGATCAATGAGTTAGGACTCCAATAAAAAATATTTATTGATGGTATTTCCTGGCACGCTGATCTAAGTATCTTTGAACGGCAAGAAAAATGCCTAGGATGGAAATAATGGGTCAGCCGGTCTCTCAGCTTCGACTACTTGAATTGGGCGACTGGTTGCAGCCTGACTAACGCCCCATGACCTGGTCCGGGGAGGCAGAGGGGCTCCTGTTTGTTGCTGTACTGTTCCTGGGCAGTCTTCAGCACTTGCCACTTGGTGTAGGCACAGAGTTCGCCGGTGAGGATCATGCCGTTCTTATCGAGATCGGCTGACCCGCCAAGCCCCTTCAAGAGGTAATAGGTAAACAACCCGTGCTGCCCGGAATCATACGAGTGCGCCTGCTGGACCGCGCGGTTCCCGATCATCCACATGATCTTTGCATTCCCGTTGTCCTCCGATCCCCATAACGGAGTGATCGTTCCACCGATCTCTCTCCCAGGCGCCGGATCGAGCGAGAGATCGAGCATCACAACTGCCTGCTGAATCGGTAGTTTCGCCAGGGACTCTTGCAGCCGGCGGAGCGAATACAGGCTCGCGCCGGAATTGGCCGTGCCGTCGAACGGCATGATCGATACGGCGCCAGTGGTCGGCTCGACCACTCCGCGCCCCATGATCGAAATATAGACGACGGTGGCGGGGTCCACCTGTTCAGGCAACCACTCTTCCAAGGCCTCGACGAGATCGCGCTTGAAGGCCTGGGTATCCACAAGGGCGCGTATGCGCTCCGACGGAATCCCACTGATGACTTTGAGGTACCGGGCCATGACCTCCGCATCTCGCGCGGCATACTTGACCCTGGCAATACCGGGCTCGCGAAACTGCCCCACCCCCATGACGATCCCGATGGCCTTGGGTTGCTTAAGGAGACTCGCCTGTTTCGGCAGCTGATCGACATCGACCGGCAACGTCGTAGTCCCCACCGCTGAATCGGGCTTGATCGCGACCAGCAACTTTTTGGGAGAAGGCATCTGAACCAACGGGGACTTGGCGCGTAACATCAGTGTCAGCTCCTCCTGCACGGTGTCAGTGGCCTTACTGATCTTGCCCTCCAACGTCAGATGTTTCACCTCACCAGGCTGAAGGTCGCCGACAGCGACCACGCTGGGAACCCGTTCAATCAAATTCGGTGAGGCGGTTACCAACAATTCAACCGCCCGCGCGACTCCTGGCCCTTCATTTTTCACTTCGGTTTCGATCATGACCGATTCACCGCTATGGAACACTTGGTCGCGACTCTCGTGACGGACAATGGCCCGGAATATGATCGAAGCAGGCTCGTCCGCTGGAACCGGAACAGATAAAGCCGCCGTCGGCTCCAATGGGACGGTATGAGAGCCGCCTGTCTTGCTTGACCGAGCAGACGCGATAATCTTGCTTGAGGTCCCAAGTTGTGTGGCCATCCCATCTGTAACGAGCCCTATGGCTTCTTGGGCGATCGTATCGAGCCCCTTCACGTCACACGAAGCCTCGATGACCTCAACCTCTCCACGGCCAATGCTTTGAATTTTCTTGCCGTAGAGCACGGTCCCGTCGGCGGCCCGATAGACAAAGACCAAACCCACCGTGACCGTGGCTGGATAACGCTTGTTGGATTTTCGGAGGATCGCCAGATCGACCTGAGCCAGTCCCAGCGCCGTCTCGACCGCGCCGTCCATCGCCGGTGAGAAGCCAGTCTCGTCCGTCACCAGTTTCTCAAAGACACGGCCGGTCTTTCGCGTGAGCATCTCTTGTAACGAAACACCGATCGGCAATACCTGACTCTGTCCACAAGCATCCTGGTAGGCGAGTTGCGCGTCGGTGACACTGGGATCGGATCGAAGTTGGACGGTCAGGGGGAGGTCGTAGTCGATGGTTGCGCCCTTCCGACTCGAGAAAAGCGCGCAGCTCGTCGACATCGCAATACACAGTCCCGCAGCAACCCATACGGCTGCTCGAAACGGGAAGGACGGTCGCGCTGAATCAAGAGCCTGCACAATCATTCTTATACAGAAAAGACTCAAGTCAGTCTATCTGGTCTGTCTGGTCTATTCGGTCTATCTGGTCTATTCAGCTCAAGACTCGGATAGACCAGTTCTTAAACGAGATAGACCAGATAGACCATGTCTCTCGTCGTTGACACTCTCACACCCCTCGGCTAAGTTCACCCGCATGACTGAATCCATTTCGGCGCCGCCTGGATCGCCATTGTCGCCTCGCCTTTCTTGGTCGGCTGTCAGCCGGCTCATTCGCCTCCGCAATCAAACGGGGACCTGGCTGCTCATGTTTCCAACTCTCTGGTCCTTAGTCTTGGCGGCTCATGGCATGCCCCCACTGCGCCTCTTGGCGATCTTCGTTGCCGGATCCTTTGTGATGCGCAGCGCCGGCGTCGTGATGAACGATTTTTCGGATCGATCGTTCGATCGGCATGTCGCGCGCACAAAAGTGCGGCCGCTTGCGTCAGGTGAACTGAGCACGACACATGCGCTGTTGGTCCTCGGTGTCTTCCTCTTACTCGCTGGAATGCTGGTGCTCCTGCTCGATCCCTTTACAATCCTCCTGAGTCCGATCGCCGTGCTCTTGGCCGCCATCTATCCCTTGGCAAAACGGGTGATCCATATCCCACAAGCGATGTTGGGTATCGCCTTCGGCTGGGGTGCCGTCATGGCCTGGAGCGCCTCGCGAGGACATATCGAAGCGCCAGCCTGGTGCCTGTTCGCCGCAACAGTCTGCTGGGCGATCGGCTACGACACGATCTACGCGCTGCAAGATCAGGAAGACGATCGCCGGATCGGCGTGAAATCCTCTGCGCTGCTGTTCGGCTCGTCGGCGTGGATCGCGGTCGGCGCAGTTTTTTCCGCCATGCTGCTGTTGCTGGGGCTCGCAGGCTGGTTTGCCCAAATCGGCTGGATCTACTATGTCGCGCTCGCGGCCATCGGCGTGTGGTGCCTACGGCAGGCCTTGCAGCTGAAAGCGACCGTACCGGCCCCCGTCGCGTTTCACATGTTTCAGCAGCATGTGTGGGTAGGAGGGACTGTCTTTATCGGAATGATTGCGGGATTTTTGCTGTAACCGGGGAAATAGGTCACTTGTTTGTTTGGTTTGTATCGTTTTTTGGTTGAGCGAAACTAACCAGATCAACCAAACAAACCAAGTCGACCAAATGAACCCACTGTGCCTCAGGCCTGCTACGTCTACTTTTTCGCCTTCTCTTCCTTGGCTTTTTCTGCGGCAGCTTTTGCCGCGGCAGCCTTTTCTGCCGCAGCCGCAGCCGCAGCCTTCTGGACGTCTTCCTCGGTCATCATCGATTTCAATGTCGTCAGGTATATCGTCACGGCCTTGGCATCGGCATCACTGAGCCCGAGCGCCGGCATCCTGGTTTCCGCATTCATCGCCTGCGGGTTGATCAACCATCGATAGACCCAGGTTCCATTCAATCTGAATCCTGCCCGATCGAGCGCCGGCCCGACCTTGCCGCCATCGGGGCCGATACTATGGCACCCGTTGCAGCCATACTTATTTTCATAGAGCCGTTGACCGAGCGCCACGGTCTTGGCGAGTTTGTCAGGCTTTATCGTGAGATCCGGTCTGGGAACGCTCGTGCCTTTTCCAGGTCTCGTCACCATATTCGTCATGGTAACCTGCGCAGCGTCGAGTTCTTTTTTCGCCTTAATCATAGCCGCCAACTCATTGGCGTAGGATGATTCGTCTGGCTCAACATCTTTCTTGAGCGCTTCACTCTTCTTTTCTGCTTCCTCGCTGGCTTGCTTTTCAGCTGCCTCATAGGCTTTTGTGGCCTGCTCTAAGTTCGTTTTGGCTGTTTGGAGGGCTGTCTCCAGCTGTTTCTTCCGTTCTTCGACTTTAAACTCCATCTTTCCGCCATGGAGACCGCGAACATACCCGACAATGGCCCAAATCTCTTCTTCTGAGAGGGTGTACTTGAAGGTCGGCATAGTCGGGACGGCAAAATCGTCGTCGCCGATTTCATCCCCACCTTCAGCCACATCAGTCGTGTCCTTCATATCGCGTGAAATCGTATTGAAGATATCCTCGTCTTTAAACGTGCTCATTTCTGACTTGTTCGTGAGATCTTTGGGCTTCGGATCCGGCATCGAGGACCAATTGAATCCTTCGTTCTGCTTTCCGCTCTCACCGTGGCAATGCGAGCAGTAATGTCCGTAGAGTTCATGCCCCTTTGCCCCTTGCTCACTGCTACAGCCTGCCACGGCAATCAAGGCACCGACCCAAGCCACTGCTCCCACCACTCCCATTGCGTATAGCCGAGCCGCCTTCATGCTGATTGCCCTTTCTTTAGCTTACGGATCAGAACGAACTGAAATCCGAGAGCCAGGCCTACGGCAATAGCCGCATAGTAATACCCGGTATAATTCGGTGGCGCCTCTGCGCGGAAATACCACCAGGATGAGACAGCCTTTTGAGACCCCTTCTCCTTCAGCTCGCCGCTGCTCGGATCTTTCTTGCCATCCCAAGCCGCGAAGCCGATATTGATGAAACCAGCCGTTGTGATCAGCGTATCTTCTTCAGGATGCCCGGTGTCGAGCGGCCGCGAAAAAACCACTTTCCACCTGCCGTTTGAGTAGACACCCTTGGCCTTCACATCTTGGTGCTCTTGAATTTTTAACGTCCCGAAACCCTTGGCGTTCATGTCGACGCCTTTGCCGTCCTTATTCTTCCAATACCAAATATTGACCGGACCGCCTTCCACTTGCGCCATCGGCTGGCCATGTGCAAAGTGCGCCTTCTTGTCACCCACCATGAACTGAACCGCCGCGGCATCGTCAGGATCTTCCGTCGGGTCAGCGTACTCCAAGAGAATGGCGACGTTGGTCCCATCGTGCAATCCACGGACGATCATATCTTTAACCGTCGCTTCCAGATTGCGGGTCGGCCAATGGACTTGAGGCGACATCGGGAATGTTGCCGAGGGCGCGCTACTCCACACTGCCGCAGTTGGATCATCTGCCGGCAAGGCCCCCTTCACCAGCGGAGCACTGACCGCCGAGCTTGCCTGAATTTCTGGTTCTGCCGGAGCAGCCCCTTTAGCCTTTTCCTCGGCTGCGGCGGGCTGTACGATCAGGAACCCTATGGCAAGGCACGCACTGACGACGACATTCGGAACGATTCGACTGAGTCCGCGTATCATAAGTTCCGTCCTCTCTCTACTCCCAACTCTCACTCACTCCTCAGAGGGTGGGGCGATGTGCCTTCTTCAATCTCTCTTCAGGGATGGGGGCTGCTTGATACTCCAACTGCGCGCGTCCAACGAGAGCCTTCTGAAGCCGCGCGTTGCGCGAGCACTGGAGATTAACAGGCTCCATCCCATCCTCTACCCTCGTCTATTCCCAAGTTCTTGGCGATTGATGCGCCCCATCGTACTCGCCCATGATGATTTTCCAGATCCATTCGTCAGGAAGTTCGAGCTCCCAGCGAGGCATCGCAGATTTCCATGGCATGCCTTCAATCGGGAGGCCCACGCCGCCCTTTTTAATCCGCCAGAAGAGATAACTTTCCTGGAGCATGGCGATCGTCGTAGGATCGGCGAAGTTGGCCGGGGGAGGATTAAATCCCCTGGCTGCCGAACCCTTGCCGTCGAAGTTTCCTCCGTGGCAGGGAGAACAGAATGCCGCATAGAAACCTTTTCCCTGCTGAATCGTCTCCGGGGTCTTTGGAACCGGATTCGATAAGCCGGCATATTCGCCTGGCGGAGCCGGATGAATGGTCCTGTTTTCGCCAGGAGGGGCATCGCTGACCGCCGTACTGCTGTAAGTTTGCCAGCCAACCAGCAACGGAAACAAAATCAAGACGACCCAACGCAATGCTTGCAGCCCCCCAATGCCATCTCCAATCAGGAATCGTTGAATCGGTCCCCAAAACTCCTCTTTGGATTCCGCGCTCACTGTGGCAAGGATGAGAAATCCCGATGTCGTCAGCAAGAGGTACAGAAAAATCAAGCTGGCAGGGAGCGGCGCCGAACCTGGGACATTGGGCAGCACAAATTTTAAAATCAAATAGGTGACGACATTCAACAGGATCAGCTTGATGATCGGCCCCATACGTTCCTCCTCAGTGCGCTTGCGCCACGGCCATCGGACCGGATTGAGCTGCCTTCACCGGAGCGGCAGGCGCCTGTCCCGGCACGTCCAGTTCAGATGGATTGACAGAAATCGGTTCGCCGCTCATCTGCTGCAGGAATGCGATGACCGAGAGAATCTCGTTCCTGGACAGCCCGATCGGGTTCTTGTTGATGGCGGGCATCTCAGCAGGATACATCTTCGGCAGGCCTACATGGCGATAGTCTTGATAGATGTAGGCCTGCGGCTGCGTCATACTTTCATAGAGAAACTCACGGGTCAATTTGGCCCCGATCCCCTTCAGGTCCGGGCAGCGAGCCGATTCGCTGGGACCGATCGTGTGGCACAATGCACACTGGCCCTTACTGAAGAAAATCTTCTGCCCGATCGCCGCCAGATCGGTCGGCGTTTTGACCGTCGCAATATCGAACTTCTCCTCAACCGGCGGTAAGGACGCCATCTGCGGAATCGACAACGACGTGAGCATAAAGAGGCCCAGCACGATCGCGACGAATCCGATGACGCGAGGGAATACGGATTTAATAAAGAGGAGGATCAGAATCCCGCTTCCCACCACCGAGAGACAAATTAACTGTAGTCTCGCTACTTCACTCATAATCACCCTTCCCTGCGGAATGGTACATGTTGAATGTACGCTGTTGAGTGGAACATCGGCTCAACGTTCATCACTCACAATAAATCAATGCGCGTTCGGTTTATCGAGCGCACTCGATGCGCCTGCCATCGCAGGCATACCATGGGGCAATTCTGCCTTCTTCGGCTCAGTAGCCCCTTTCGCCTTATCACCCATTGTCGCCACCCAGAAAATAAACGCGACAATCATACAGAAAAAGAACGTGCACAAGGACATAATCCCGGATGCATAGCCGAGTGCCGGAGAAAACGCGTATTGCGACGTATCGCGGACCACGCCATAGACGTGCCAATGGACTCGAGAGGATGACCGCGCATACCCCATCAAGGTCATCAAGAGAATGACCATAATGGCGTTAAGGACCAGGGAGTAGCCGGCACGGGGAGGCATCTTGCCCCAGACCATCTCTGTCGTCGTCTTGGCGCTCTTGAGCAGCAAGGCCGTCAGCGGCGTGATCGTCAACATAACACCAATCACGATCAGCACCTGCGACGTTGAGAAGTAGTTGATGCGAATGATCGCGGGAACGAAATATCCCCACACGCCAAGGACGATCACTCCGATGCTGGCAATGACCAGTATGGCTCCCATGATCGCTTTGCCGATCCTCGCCCAGCCGGCTGTATCTTGCTTGCCTGCCCGCCAGTACATGATGAAGCTCATGAACGTCACGAGAATCATCAAATTCGAGACGGTCATTTTTGCCGACATGACACCGAGGACTCCCAGGAGCGGATGGTGGCTTCCACCCATCTTTGCCGCCTCTTCCAAACTCGCCACAAGCGAATGGGGGGTCATCCAGACAGCCAGGCATAGCAGGAGTGCCACCAACATCGCCAACATCGCCTTCCGGTACTTCAACGCAGACCCGGGAATGCGATACGTGATCCCCAGCCAGAAATAATAGTTCGATCCGAGAAAGAGCACCCCGATGAGCATGGCTTGTAAGATGAAGAGCCATGACAGGAAACCTCCCATCAGCGTGATGCCCATCTGCTGATTGTATTGGTAGATTTCCCGCATGAGCCAGTACCCGGCAAATGGGAGCGACAACAGACCGAATACCCCGATGAAGTTCCCGACGTAGCCCATCCAGTCGTAGTGATCCTTCTCTTCCGGGGTTTTAGCGGACAGATAGCGAATCCCGGCATAGGCGCCGCAGATATAGCCGCCCAGGACCACGTTGGCGATGATCCGGTGAATGTTGACCGGCCACCAAGTCGGATTCCATGTCGCGGCCCAGGCGCGTGCCAGATCTGTCCCCTCAGCAATGACAACGGGACTGGATTGGAATGTGGCCCAGGAGTTCGGGATGATCATGATGAAGAATGCAAAAAAGTTCAGCATGAAGCCGAGGAAAATATGAAACGTCTTCTTGCCGCCGTACTGCATGGCATCCCAGCCATACCAGTAGAGGTACAGCGTCGCTGTCTCGACCAGGAACAGGATGCAATAGACAATAAATGACGGGAAGAAAATATCAGTCAGATAATTCATCAGCTTGGGATAAAACGCGATCAGCAGGAACAAGAGGATGCCGCCGAAGAGCGCGGTGGTGGAATACGCGGATGTCAGGAGCTTGGTGAACTCCTTGGCAAGTTTGTCGTAGCGCTTTTCTCCGCCCCTCCAGGCGACGACCTCGCAGACCCAGGCAAACATCGGCACACCCAGCACAAATCCCGCGAGCAACAAATGGAGTTGCGCCACAACCCAGATGACATTGCGGCTGCCGACGTAGGGAACATCGCGATACTCGGTCGGGGCAGCCGGTGCAACATCTTCCCCAAAAACCAGCGCGGGAAGGCTGAGGAGGCCTGCTGCAATCACAAGCCCCAAGAGCGTTCCTCCGTGCTCCCTGCCGCTCTGAAGAAGCTTCTGAATCCATCCACTCTGATATCGCATTGCCCTCACCTCATGATCTCCCATGTTACGGGTTCATGGCGGCAGACGGAACCGGCTCTGCCTCTTGCGTGTCCGGTGCGTCCACTGTTGTTTCTGTAGCCGCCTTGCTTTTTCCCTTACCTCGAGTCTTCTCCTGTTCGGATTTCGCCCGCTGTTCTACCAGCATTTCCACCTGCGCCGCAAGATGCGCGAGCATTTTTTCGCTTTTATTCAGTGTCTCGAGAGGTTTGACCGGGGGTGCCGCCTGCACTTCTTGTTTTTTGCAACAGTCGTGCGGGTGCGGAGTAAATACCGGGAGAGAAAACCAGAAGAGGAACGACAATGCCACGGCCACGCCGGCTAATGACGTCACCATCCATCCCTGATCCACCGGCACTCGCCACAGATCCCAGCGAGTCACGAGCCCTTGATAATTTTCCGGCGCATGCCCTGCCGACTCCACCGTACCTCGGATCATCCGTCCCGCAATCGAGAAACCGATGACGAGCAACAACAACAATGTCCCTGTAGCGACCGTGACCCAGAGCGTCAAATCGATACTGATCCGCTCCGCCACAGGGACCCCCTTGAGCAGGTTGGTCTCAAACATCGAATGGGCGGCAGAGATCGCGGCTTCAGTAATGAAGCTCTGCACCGCCCAGAGGATCGGCACATAGATGGCGCCGACCAACGCGCACCTCCACCAAAGCCTCAGCCCTAACCCAACAGGCGGTTCGCGCCGCAATCGTTCGAGCAAATAGGTTCGGCCCACAATCCCGAACGCCCACATGTCGATCGGAACCGCAAGCATGAATAGGAGCCAGATACCGGCGCCTTCACCGATATGCGAACCCAGCCCCATCGTGATCGTAGGCAATGCGAATACGGTGACCGGACTGGCCAGGAGCATCAAGAAGGCGAGCCCGATTCTGTTTTCAAAGTGCACGATTCCGAATGCCAGAAACAACACGGCGAAGGCGAGCTTGAACGGCAAACCTGTCCAGAAAGCGGGCCAGAGGATACCGAATCCGATCTTCGAGGGAGAAACATGCTCGTTCATGCGGGCACCCGACGATGGATAGGACACCAGCTGCGGTAAAGGCCTGTGAGGCTGTATGACATCGGTACTCTGCGCGTCTCGTTCACCATCGCGTCACACTAGCCCAGAAAATCTCGATTGATAATGGCGGAGACCGTGAAAATAAGGATCGAAGCCGTGAGCATCACCCACCCGATCAGGGCCAGCGGGCGCTTAAAAATATTGCGCTCTGGGTTACGGTCGAAAAATGGCAGCAACAGCAGCACGACGCCGAGAGCGCCTGGCAATGCAATCGACGCGAGAAACTGCCCAAACTCGCCGGAAAACATCCTCAACCGCAAGTGTTGAAAGATGAATAAAAAGTACCATTCCGGCTCCGGGTGATAATCCCCCGGATCGGGCGTCGCCTCGTCCAACAAGACCACCGGTTCCCAAAAGGCCAGGGCGCTGATGCAGGCAAACACCACTGCCATCCCCACGATGTCCTTCCAGATCTGCCGTGGGAAGAAATAGTCGGTCTTCGCCTTCAACTCTGTCGGTGTGCCTCGAAACGGACCGGCTGGTCCCGCGCATCGGAAGAGAAAGAGATGGAGCCCGGCCAGCGCGATCAGGGCCGCGGGAAGTATCATCACGTGAATAACGAAGAACCGGCTCAACGTCATCTGTCCAGGAATCGGCCCCCCCTTGAGGAAGCGCGCCATGAAGTCACCCAGCAACGGCACCTTGTCCACAATTTCGACACCGACCGTCGTCGCCCAATAGGCACGCTGGTCCCACGGAAGCAAATACCCTGTAAAGCCGAACGCCATGACAAGGCCGAACAACGCGAGGCCAACCACCCAGATAAGTTCACGTGGCTTCTTATAGGCTCCCCAGAGGAAGACTTGGGACATATGCGCGAACACACACACGACCATCGCTGAGGAGCCCCAGAAATGGTAACTGAGGAGGAACCAGCCGTAGTCGATTTCGTGAAGGATATATTGGGTGCTGTCGTAGGCATGGTCGGCGGTGGGTACATAGTAGAACATCAGCAGCGCGCCTGTGATCGCCTGCATGATGAAGATAAACAAGAGGACCGAGCCGAAGACATAGGCCCAGCGAGAGCCGCCCGGAACCGCCTCATTGAGCATCTTGGCGGCAAGCAGCTTCAGTCCGACTCGCTCATCGACAAAGGTAAAGATTTTCTCGGCGACCGTTGGCTGCGCGCCGGCAGGGGGAATGTCGCTCATCTAGACGATCCGCGTTTGGGACTTCGTCCCGGCTTTGAATTCCATATCGATGATTTGCACCTCGCCGCTCGCGGACACTTGAATCGGCAGCATGTCGAGAGAACGCGGGGCTGGGCCGTCGAGCACCTTGCCGGATGCGTCGTAGATGCTCAAATGGCAGGGGCAAAGAAAGACCTGTCCCAGCACCTTGTGTTTCCGCCATTTAAAGGCGCACCCGAGGTGGGGGCATTTTCCGGAAAATGCAAGGTAGGGCATGTCTTTTTTGTTCGTCCAGATGGCGGTCCCGGCAGCGTCACGAAACTCCATATCCTTTCCCTGATACACTTTTTCCAGCACCGCTGGAGTCGCCTTGACGACCCACACGTTCTTCTCAATCTCGGACTCAGGCATATAGGCCTCTTTGAGCGTGCGTTTGTACTGGAACTGAACCCCGGTATCGTCCGTTTTCACCTTCCCAATATTGCCGATCTTCAACCATCTATTGTCGAACGGCGCGTACATCGGCTTCATCAGGAACTTCAGAATGGGGTAGGCCAGCGGCAGTCCAATAAACAGCCCGGTCACATAGGTCATGCTCGCGAAAAACGTCCGCCGTTTGACATTTCGCTCCAACTCGGGGAACGGCACCAGGACTTCTCCCGGCGTCACATGGACATGCTTTTCAAGGCCCGGGATTTCCACCTCGTGAAGCGTGACATAGTCGTCGCGCTTGAAGGACGGCATGCCTACGATCTCTGACGAGGACGACCGCAGTTGCACCAGGCCGTCCGTGACAATCTGCACCGCGGCCATCGGGACTTGCCGCTCCCCTTCGCCGTTCATCGAGACGACGAGATGGCTGACCTCAAAGGACAGCGGGTCCATAATGACCCTGGAGACCTCGCCGACATCCCGGTCCAGACAACGGACTTTCGACTTCAGTTGAGGCTGCATGGTTACTTTTTCTTAATCGGCTTCGGTGTGTTCACGGAGGTATTCTTAAAGGAATTCAGCCACGAGGCAAGCGCGGTGACTTCGTTGTCGTCCATCACCTCCCGAAACTTGTCCGGCATCCTGCCCTTTTCCCACTCCTTTTCGAATCCTTCGGCCATAAAGCTCTTGGGATCGAGAATTTTTTGCTTAATCTCATCGACGGTGAGATAGGAGCCGATATTGTCCAGTTCCGGACCGCGCTTCTTCCCACCTTCGCCCTTGAGCTTGTGGCAATTAAAACATTCGTGCAGTTGCCATTGCTCTTCGCCCGCCTTCATAAAATCTCCAGCCCCCGTGCTGGTCACTGGAGGGGGAGCGTCTGTCGCAGGTTCTTTTGTCACCATATGCCCCGCGCCCAGCTCCCTGAGCCGCACCTCCAAGGCTTTCACCTGCTCATCGAGCGCCTTCGCGCGCGCGATGAGCTCCTCGGCCTTCCCCTGCTCCGAGGCTTTTCGCTCTCGCTCCAGAATCTTGACGATTTTTCCCTTTTCCTCTTCCGGGTCGAATTGCGGCCACATCGAAGCGCCAGCCACAAACACCGTGCAGAGCACGATATAAAACATCACAATGGCGATCGCAGACTTGCCCCCACTCATGGTCTTGATCGCCGGAGCATCCAGCAGCATAAAGACAGCAGCCCCAAACATCGCCTGGGCGAAGAACACCATCTGAAACACGAAGGGAAACTCTTGCCACTTCGCAATACCAAACAGCGCGCCACCCACGACGAGACCGATCGACAGCTTTTTAATCACATTCCCCATGCAAGCTCGTATCCTTTAGCAGGCGCGCGCGACCCCGACTATTTAGCTCTGGCAGGGACGGGACTGCCTTCAGGTACCTGTCTCTTGGAATCGGAGGTTCGAAGGGCCACGAACACGGCGAAACTCACTACGGTGAAAAAAACAACCGAAATGCCTGTAATCCACCAAGCAGAATACGACAGCGTTGGCGTGAAGGATTCCGCGCTGAAGTCCGGCATGACACTGTAGGTATGGAAGTACTTCCGAACCAGCGAGCGGACCGCGCCCATCAGGCCCATCATCCAAATTGAAGTGAAGGCGAGGAAGATCAGGGCGAACTGAGAGGCAAAATCGATTTTCCCCCACATAATCGTGCCTTGCTTGATGGCCCGGTTATATAGCGCATAGTTGACGACCGTGGCAAAAACCAGCGTGAATATCGCGGAAAGTTTGGCTGGCATCGACGACAGAAAGTTCCACGCCTCCGGCATTTCCACCTCCGCCACCATCTTGGCGCTGGTGGGCGCAAATCCATGGGGAATGAGCCAGATCGCATCGCCTATGATGACCATTAAAAAGCCGATTTTAATCACCGTCCGCGCGGACACCGTAAAGGGGATGAAGCGGCCCAACAACGGCGACAAAACCAATGGAAGGAGGAATGCCAGCGACATCGGGTCGGGAATCCAGTAGTAATTCATGACCACCATCATGGCAAAGGGAAATGCCACCAGCACGATCGGAGCCAGAATCGTCATCCGGACCTTTTCAACCCCCTCGATGCGTTTCAGGCTAAGCCAGACATAATAATTGGCGGCCAAAAACATGAGTCCGACCATCGCGCCCTGCATTTCGAAAAACATCGAGAGCTGGTCTGCCATCATGTACGGACAGAATGAAAAGTCGTAATCGCACATTTGGTACGCGTACAGTAAGCCCGTGAAGGGTTGGAACAACATCGCGCCCACGCCGATCAGATTTCCGACAAAGCCCATCCAATCGTAATAGGACCGTTCTTCTTGGCTTTTTGCCCTCATATACATGTAGGCGGCGATCAGACCCGCCACAAATCCCCCGAACGCCAGATTCCCGTCTATCCGGTGAAGGCTGAGCGGAAGCCAGCTCACGTTGGCGATCTTGTCCCATAAGCTCGCCGCTTCCAGAAAGTCTTGCGGCGAAAGACCCTCCGTCTTCGGCGGCGTATTCATGAACGACGTCGGGCCATTGATCACGAACATCGTGGTCATACAGATGAGATTCAGGAGCACGCCGAGGGCGATATGACGCCCCTTCTTCTCACCCTTCCAGACATCCCACGTGTAGAGGTACGCGTACAACACGATGGATCCGCTGATAAACAACAGCGGGTAGATCACGGTGAACACGAGATAAAATTGATTGATGAACCACGTGGTGAACTGCGGGTATGCCGCGAGGAGCACGAAAATGAAGAGACCGCCGGTGAGGGCCGTCATGCTGAAGAGAATGACGGTCACCTTGGTCAGCTCTTTGGCCAGACGATCGTACCGAAGATCCTGCTTCCGGTAGCCCAGCCATTCGGAGACCACGACAAAGATCGGAGCACCCAGCACGAACGCCCCGAACAGCGTATGCAGCTGGGCAACGATCCACACTGCCGTCCGATTCCCCGTATAGGGAAACTCAACTGGAGGCGCGCCAGAAGCTTGAGCATAGGCTGCGGCTCCGAGCACCATCAGAAACGCACAGACCCCCGCCAGACTGCGCTGCCACGTTTTCATAGAATCACGCCGCCCCTCTTCGCTAGGAGCTTGTCAGACAGTGAGAAATCCGCGTCATCCGTTCCTCTCGATTACAGCCCGTTTCTGGATGAGACGGCCTAGATCTATCAACTATTGTCACGTTTCACAATAGCGGTTCTTTACTCCGCTTGTATTCTGTAGCCAGAGACCTTGGTCGCTAATGAAAAGATCAAACTTATGACGCTCACACCACGAAGGGTTTCCCGGATGTCGACCGCGCTCGCTCCTGGACCAAGACCATTTATTTGCCCGCCGCCGCTGGAGCAGCTGGAGCTGCAGCAGGAACAGCCGAGCTGCTGGCCACATCAACCCACGTCTTCTTTTCAACGTCCCATCTCTTCCCAGGCATTCCGAAGTTCGCCGCAAACAACACGAGCTTCCAGACATCGTCTTCCGACAACTTGCTCTTCCATCCCCTCATCTTCGTGTTGGGAACCCCATCGGCAATCCGCCAGGCCCACACGGAGTCGGAATAGAGCTTCATTCGTTCGGCCACGCGGAAGTCACGGGCGCCGGCCTTGACCGGCTTGCCGTCCTTGCCATGACAACTTCCACAATCCACATCGGGATTTGCTTGGCCAATGAACAGCTTCCGTCCTTCCTCCATCTTGGCCGCATCGGTCCACCACTCTGCCGGCATATGCTTATCGGCCCATTCGGCAGGAGCTTGAGGCGGCGCAACGATCGGTCCCTCTCCACCACCGTCCCCTCCACAGGCCGCCATGAAAAGCCCCATCCCCAGCAACATCGCCAACCGCAGATCTTTCACCTGAATCATAACCTTCACACACTCCTTTATTGCTCAGTCGTATCGAGGATACGTGACCCTCATGCCAAAATAAAAAGCGCCTTTACCGGATGGTAACGATACCCCGGCAAAAGCGCTCATGCTGACACGTATCGTGAGGCCACGCACATCTCCCCGCCACTTCGAACTACCGATCCAGCGAGGTGCCCATCAGCCCCACGGACCGCTTCGGTTATTTCTTCCGCTTTCCCTGAGACTTGCCTCGTTTCTGTTCCTGTTTCCGCCACGAACGAATCAGTTTGAACCCAATAAACCCACCGACTGCGGCGACCACAGCGCCAGACCCAAGATAGACACCCAAGGGAACGCTGTTTCTGTCCTGTATGCACCCGGTCCCGAAATTGACCTGAATGATTCGCTCTGCCTCTAAATCCTTCGGATCGAACGAGACTTTCTGATGATGCTGCTGCCCGTTCGCTTCAATCAGCAGCGGGTCGCCAAGGTTATCGTTATGAAGATGAAACGCAGCTTTGTAGTGTCCATCCCCATCGGTCTTGACGACTTGCCCATAGGAAATCTTTGTGTCCTTGACAAGGACATCTACGTTTGCGCTGCTCTTCCCATCTGCTCCGCAGACAAACCCTTCGACGGTAAACCGATGGTCGGCTTCATGCGTCGCAAATACGACGGAGGGAAGACTGCCCACCACGACAAGAGCAAGGATCCACTCTCGCCATCCCACCTGACCCTGTGCAATCTGTCTGCGCCTCACGTGCTCAGGACCTGGGTTCTTTCCGTCGCTGAGCGCTCGCGTCTGTTTCGCCCAACAGTACGTGTGATTACCACCATTTATACGCAGTTTTAAGGACGCAACTTTTAGCACAGCCCCTACCTGTTAGTCAACGAAATGGCCATCCATTCGGACAAAGAGACGAGTTGATTTTCAAACACTTGGAGACAGATTTTTCATCGCAACGATGTAAGGGAAAATGAAAAAAATGATGCGACCGGCGGGGAGCGCGCTTACAGAATTCCTCGCGTTTTTGCCTCGGCTGCGACACGTTCCACTTCGGCTCGCCGCTCCGAATCTTTCTTGGCGATCCAGGCCTCCCAGGATTTCCCCGTGGCCGTGTCTTCACCGGTAAACGCGATCGCGGCGATCTGATCGTACCGAATGCGCCGCGCCTCAGCACTGTCGGAAGGGAATACATCAAGATAGGAATCTGGCCCGCTGATTTGACGATTGAAGAGATACCCAAAGAGGGATTCGCCGGACTTCAACGACATCGTCACATCGCCACGATAGTCGAATGCCAACTCCACCGCTTCTGCAAGCTCAGCGAACGAAGCCGGCTGAAATACTCGGCCCTCGAGAGAGCCGGCTACGCCGCCACTACTATGGTTCTTGGTGTCGGTCATTGAGGAGTCGTGAAACGTGAAACGTATCTCGTGAAGCCGGTGTCTTTCGTGCGAACAACGAGAGACGAACGACGCTTCACGCAGCCCGTCATCGCGAAGTCGGGAGCATCGTCAACTTGACGGTTCGGCCAAACCCGGACAACGTGCCGAACGTATCTTCGACGGCGGACGGTTCATAGCCGCAATGCACCATGCAATCGGCGCATTTCTCATTCCGCCCTGTGCCGTAATGGTCCCACTCCGTGCTCTCCATCAGTTCACGGAACGTCTTGGCATAGCCCTCTTGCAGCAAATAACAGGGCTTCTGCCATCCAAACACGTTATACGTCGGATTGCCCCAGGGCGTGCATTCATACTCCCTCACTCCCATCAAGAAATCTAAGAACAACGGCGACTGATTGAACTGCCACCCCTTCTTCGGATTTCCCAAGATGCGGGAAAACAATTCCCTCGTGCGCTCCCGCTTCAGGAAATGCTGTTGGTCCGGCGCCTTCTGATAGCTGTACCCAGGAGAAATCATCATGCCTTCGACGCCGAGATCCATCATCGCATCGAAGAACTTCCGCACCCGCTCCGGATTGGCATCGTCAAAAAGCGTTGTGTTAGTCGTCACCCGATGCCCCCGCTTCAGCGCCGCCTTGATCGCCTTCACCGCCACGTCATAGACCCCGTCTCGGCAGACCGCCAAATCGTGCTCGTCCTTCAGCCCGTCCATGTGGACGCTGAACGTGAGAAACTTTGAGGGCTGATACTCATCGAGCTTTCGCTCCATCAAAATCGCATTGGTGCAGAGATAGATATACCGCTCTTGCGCAACCAGTCCACGGACAATCGCCGGCATCTCAGGATGGATCATCGGCTCGCCACCGGGAATACTGACGATCGGCGCGCCGCATTCCTCTGCCGCAGCCAAGCACTGCTCGACCGTGAGCCGTTTATCCAGCACATGATCAGGGTATTGAATTTTCCCGCAACCGGCACAGGCTAAATTGCAGCGGAACAGGGGTTCCAGCATCAAGACGAGCGGATACCGCTTCACCCCACTCAGCTTCTGGGAAAGCACGTACTTTGTGACAGTCGCCATCTGGGAAATCGGAACGGCCATTCCTCTCTCCTTCACTTCAATCTGTATTGGTAATGTCTGTAACCGGCCACCGAACTAGCAGGTTGTAATCGCTGGGGATTCTAGCACCCAATCTCATCACCCGTCAATTTCCATCCGCCTCCAAGTACTCCACCTGAAAAAGTCAGCGATTCATTGCCAGGCTATCCATCTGGCGGTAAGGTGAGGCTACCAAAGGAGGAAAGATGCTCAAACCCATTGTCGTCTTGTTGGCGCTCATGCTGATTCAGAGCGGGTGCAGTGTGTTCGGGGAATATACCGATGAGATCTATCGACCTTACCCCCCCCCTCGAGAAGGAGAGGCAAGAACTTGAACGGCTGAAGCGCGAGTTCCTCCAGATTGAGGATCTCAAGATCGGCAGGGGCCCAATTGCTGCCTGGGGCCGCAAGATCACGGCGGATGTCGTTGTTCGCTATGCCAGCGATGGCACCCTCGCCTACCAAGGCCCTCTGCTCACCTATTTCGGTATAAAAGGAGTTGCCTTTATCGAAAATAGTCTGCGCGTACGCGGGTTGCTCAGTTTGAGCCAGCCAGGGATTTCCTTGGGACTCAATGGCATGGCCGTCGGCGGTACCCGCCGCTTCACCATCGCGCCAAAGTTGGTCTGCACCGAATATGGCTCCGAAGAGGCCAACCCCAGGATTTCCTGTGGCCTCGTGGGTGGTGACAAGTATGGTGGTGGTATGGGAGTCCGCAAAGAACACTTGATTGTCGAGGCGACTCTCACTGGTGCCTGTGCCCCCCTCTCCCGTGTGGGACGCCGAAGCGAGGACATCTGTCGGGACTTCGACCGGCCCAAACGAGAGCCCGGCGATCCCATCTGGCGCTTCTACTATGCCGAGCCACTGCCCCCGCAAAGCAGCCAGTAGCGTGCTAAGGGTGTCAAGGACGAACCGAGGATCAATTCATGGGGTCGTTGCTTGACCTCGCACCCCTTACCGGCCGTTGACAACCTAGCCGGAGAAGGTGGGGAAGACCCACCGAGGCACGGGCCGGAAGGGGTCGCTCCGAGAGGCAGGAAACCCGATGGCCGACAGGGGCGTGCCGATCAACGAACCGTTACGCACATGAAGACAGAATGGGAAACTCTGAAGGGGTTTATCCGGCGGCACTGGCTGGTCAACCGAAGGTTGGTGAGCCCTTCGACAAGCTCAGGGCAAACTTTGCCTTGAGGCGAAGTTTGGAGGCGCCGAGCGGGGTCGAACCGCTGCATCGCAGTTTTGCAGACTGCTCCCTTAACCACTTGGGTACGGCGCCTTAGGCACGCATTATAGTCTGGGGACGGGGTGAGAGGCGAGAGGGAATATCTACGGTTTACTAGAAAGGACAGGAATTTCTTTTCCGAGTGTCGAGGGCCGATCTGACTCAGGCTCAAGGGACTCCCATCCTTGGTTTGACGGAGCGATGGCCTCTCCATTTCCTTCAGCGTCTTTTTCCTTCGCCATCAGCTCGACCTCTGAAATCAAGGTATCCATCAATTCTTCGATCGGCACCTTTCGGACGAGCTTGCCCTTTTTGAACAGGATGCCTTTGCCTTCGCCGCCGGCGATGCCGATATCCGCTTCTTTCCCTTCACCGATTCCATTCACGACACAGCCGAGGACCGACACATTGAGCGGGGTCTTGATATGGCCCAGCTTTTTTTCCAATTCATTGGCCAGCTTTACGACGTCAATCTCGACTCGGCCACAGGTCGGACAGGCAATGACGTTGATCCCCCGATGACGCAGTTCGAGCGACTTCAAGATTTCGAACCCCACCTTCACTTCTTCAACCGGATCTGCTGCGAGTGACACGCGCAAGGTGTCGCCGATCCCCTGCGAGAGCAAATATCCGAGCCCCATCGTAGATTTGACGGCTCCGGTCATGGCCGTTCCAGCCTCGGTAATCCCGATGTGCAGCGGATAGTCGGACTGGTGCGCAAACAACCAATAGGCATCGATCGCATGGTGCACATCCGACGCCTTCAACGACACCTTCATCTTCGTGAATCCCACATCCTCCAACGCATGGACGGCATTGAGCGCAGACTCAGCCAGGGCTTCCGGCGAGGGCCACCCGTACTTGTCCAACAGATCCCGTTCCAGCGAGCCGCCGTTGACTCCAACACGAATCGGAATACCGTGATCGTTCACAGCCTTGAGGACTTCCTCCACCTTCCACCAGGCCCCGATGTTGCCAGGATTGATCCGGACGCAGTCCACAATTTTTGCGGCTTTCAATGCCAGTCGATGGTCGAAATGAATATCCGCGATCAGCGGCACAGTCATCGCGGCTTTGATCTTGGGCAGCGCTGCCGCCGCTTCATCGTCTGGCACAGCCACGCGGATCACTTCACACCCTGCGGCCTCCAATTGGCGAATCTGCTCAACCGTGGCCACAACGTCTCGCGTGTCGGTCGAACACATCGATTGCACGGACACGGGCGCGTCTCCGCCGATCTTGAGCTTGCCGACTTGAATCTGCCGCGTTTTCCGTCTCGTGATATGCATGCGCTTACTGTCGCCTCACGCCTAACCCCTTACGTCTTCACTAACTCCCCTGCTCATCTCCATGAGGCAGATGATCGATCGACGCAGTCAACGTGAACTCTTCCCGAGAAGAAGCTGGGGTCTTGCCGATGAGTTCCTTCACGCTCTGATAGATACCTTCCGCCGTCAACCCATATCGTTCACGCAGGAAGTCCTGCGGTCCTTGCTCAATGTACCAATCAGGCAATCCCAACACCTTCGTCGTCACGTGTGTCACTCCGCCATCGGACAGGGCTTCGAGTACGGCTGAGCCGAACCCGCCCATCTTGCAGCCTTCTTCAACCGTCACGACATAACGAACGCGCTTGGCTACCTCGACGATCAACTCCTGATCCAGCGGCTTCACAAACCGCGCATTCACCACCGCTGTGGAAATACCCTCTTCATCGAGCCGTTTTGCGACTGCGACCGCATGCGAGACCGGCACACCGATGGCGACGATCGCCACGTCTGTCCCATCACGCAACAGTTCGCCCTTGCCGATCGGTAAGGCCCTCGGCTCCTGATCCATCGTCACGCCCAAGCTCAACCCGCGCGGATACCGCACCGAGGCGGGTCCGTCATACTGGACACAGGTTTTCATCATATGCTGCAACTCATTTTCATCCTTCGGCGCCATCACGACCATGTTCGGCATGTGGCGCAGATAGGCATAATCGAATGCGCCGTGGTGCGTCGTCCCGTCTTCCGCAACCAGCCCGCCGCGATCGATGCAGAAGGTGACCGGCAGGTTTTGCGTCGCGACATCGTGCACAACCTGATCGTACGCGCGCTGCAAAAATGTGGCGTACATCGCCACCACTGGACGGAGCCCCTGCGTCGCCAGCCCAGCCGCGAATGTCACCGCGTGCTGCTCGGCAATCCCCACGTCGTAGATCCGATCGGGAAATTCTTTTTCGAAAATATTGAGGCCGGTCCCTTCGCACATCGCAGCCGTAATCGCGACGATCCGCTTGTCCGCTCGGGCCAGCTTGACCAACGACTCGATCGCGATCTGCGTATAGGATGGCCGCGCGGCTTTCTTCGCCGGCGCCCCGGTTTCCCTCACAAAAGGAGGGCACGCGTGGAACCAGACCGGATTCTTCACCGCAGGCTCATAGCCCAGCCCTTTTTTCGTAATGACATGGAGCAACACCGGCCCCTTCATCTTCAGCGCGTTGTCCAGAGTCGGCAGCAGGTGCTCGAAGTTATGGCCGTCGATCGGCCCCGCATACCTGAACCCAAGCTCTTCAAAAAGCAGCCCTGGAAGGATCGCGCCCTTGGCCAACTCTTCAGCCCGGCGAGCCCACTTCTGCACATCCGATCCAATATGCGGAATTTTTCCCAACAGTTGCCCTGTTTCCTCCCGCATCTTGGCGTAAAACTCACCGGTGAAGGTTCGATTCAAATAGGACGAGATGGCCCCGACGTTTTTCGAGATGGACATTTGGTTGTCGTTCAGAATCACCAGAAAGTCTTTCCCCAACCCACCGGCATGGTGCAAACCTTCCAGCGTCATGCCGGCCGTCATAGCCCCATCGCCGACGATACAGACGACCTTGTGCCGCAGTTTCAACTGCTCGCGCGCCTCGACCATCCCGTACGCTGCGGATACGCCGGTTCCCGCGTGACCTGCATTGAACGTATCGTAGACACTCTCTTCGCGTTTGGTGAACCCGCTCAATCCTCCGTACTGCCGAAGCGTATGAAACTGTTCGCGGCGCCCAGTGAGAAGTTTATGCGCATAGGCTTGATTGCTCGTATCCCACACGATCTTATCTTTGGGAGAATTGAGCAGGTAGTGCAACGCCACCGTGAGTTCAATCACTCCCAGGTTTGAGGCGAGATGCCCACCGACGTTGGATACCACGCCGATGATCTGCTCCCGCAACTCCTGGCATAAGGCAGGAAACTGGGCCGGTGACAGCCGTTTCAAATCGGCCGGATCTTTAATAGTCTTCAAAATTGACATAGCGATTGCTCCTTTGCGTCAATGCGTACGCCTAAATAACGAGAATGCGCTGGGCGCAGATAAGCACTGGCGAAGCCCTGTGGCAGTGTAAACACTCAATACAGGTGAGTTTTACACGGGGGCCCCATGATGTCAAGGGGTTAGCCAGTGCAATGCCGCTCACTGGCGGCGTGAGTCTGATTCGAACCGATAGGTGAACAGTGTTGAAAGGGTGAAGTCTGCGGCACTCCCGGTAATAAAATCGAGATTCTCTACCCCATACACTTGCCACAGGAATTGCGGAGCCACGCGATAGCTGACACCCAGGACTGACTCTGTCACACTTTGGTTGAATACCGGTGAGCCGGTCCCGGAAAACGGCGATGAATAGTAGTTAACGTGGGCGGTGATCGACAGGTTCTCCGACCAGAGGTATTCGATAGCGGCAAGCCCGGAAAATGTAGGCCGTAGGCCAAAGCCTGCTATGGTACCGGTCGGAACCACTCCCGTCATGTTGGCGTAGAGTAACCATCGGCCGGCCACAAGCTTTTCAGCCGCGAGCCCCAATCCGAAATCAGGGCTCCCGCTTCCGAAAAAGCCCGGTTGATCCCCCGTCGGCAATTTCACTGCGCCGCGGAGCGACACAGCCGGCATCGCTGCCCCTTCCGTCAACAGTTGATACTTGCTCATCAGCGTCGCGTCTCCCAACCCCATCGCTCCAGGACCTCCACCCATGATTGTTTGCCTGTTTCGAGTGACATTAAATAAAAAGTTGGTATTGCTGAACGCCGCTTGTGCCGGATTCAGGCCAGTTGTCGCCCGTTCGACCGCTGTGATGGCTCCATTCATAAATCCCTGATACCGGTAGAGCACCGGTATTTCGAGCCCAAGCTCCAACTTATCAGTGGCGCCATATCGAAGGAAGAGGCCGGATCTGAGGGTTTCAAATTTTACGGCCACGTTGATCGGCGGCGTCGTATCGTTATAAATACTGGCAGTCTCGGCAAGTTCCAACCGCACGTCGACCGTACCCGGTTTCACGACAGCTGCGCGGTCGCCAGGAAGACTCAACACCAGCTGCTGAAAGGGCTGGAAGTTTCTGACTGGAAATGGACCGAACCCCTCCGCTCGAACCAGTGCAGGCTTGAGGAAAAGGGAGAGGAAGAATGCGGCGAAGACTACTCGATACACCGCCACCGATAATTGGACGTTCACAACTACTCCTGCTCCCAAGTAGTCAGGGGTAGTGCGTTTAACCCCATCGCTAAGCTTTCGATGACGCGCGCATCCGCTTCACGCTGCCTGCTTACCTTCGTGAGCAGGCAATGAATAGTACGTTCCGGACTGTCCCAACAGATCTGTTGCTTCCGAAAAACCAACATATTCTGCGCAGGATAGTGTGGAAAGTGACGCTTGGCCATCCCTCAAGAGGTGGGGAGCCTACCTGATGACCCATCCATCAGTACGGGAAGTCCAGCCCGGCAAAGATCGCACCGCCCTCCCGGCTATAGCCGTAGTCGATCCGCCCAACGACATTGGGTTTCACAAGCCCGCGGAACCCGATACCCGGAGTCATGCGATAGTCCTTAAAGGTGACGTCGTTGAAACTTTTGAAGACCTGCCCTGTGTCCAAGAACGGCGCCATCTCAAAATCCGCTGTCACTCCCGCGATTTTCGTTCGCACCAGATGAATGCGTTCTTCGATACTCCAGGAAATGAGATTCTTGTCGATAAACCGATCGACCCCGTAGCCACGGAGATTATTCTGCCCTCCCAACGAACTTTGCTCGAAGAACGGCACTTGATCCCCGATGGTGGCTTGGAGGTTCGCCCGCATGACGAGAATCGCGCGCTTCGATTCACTCGGCAGCAGCTTCTTGATCTCAAGTTCATAGCGCGAGTAGACGGGATGATCGCCGTTGCGGATATTCTGGTTCACCTCCGCATACGCCGTCACGGCCATCCCATCGGTCGGCGAGATGAGACTGTTGCGCGTGTCGTAGTGGAACGTCGCTCGGTTTCCCAAAATGAGCGTCTCGCCCTGAACGCCGTCGACGGAGGAGAACTGAGTACCCGTGAACGGAAGATCCGTCGCGCCCTGCTGCAAACTGACTTGACGAAACCGCTGACCAACGGAGATTTGCGTCACCTCATTCACATGAATCCCAAATCGCCAATTGACCCGCCCTTCCCGCGCCGTATAGTTTGTTTCGGCCGACTCTGTTGTCGATTCCCCTAAGCCGAAAAACCGAGCGGTGGCATTTTTGAAAAACGTGGCGCTAAAGTTCAATGCGTACCGCCCCTGACTGAACGCAGGATCGGAGTAACTGAACAACACTTTGCGCTCGATCTTTTCCGCAGCCGATACAATGAACCGAATCTCTCGCCCCCCTGGCTCATATTGAAACAAGTTGATCGCTGCGCGTGTCCCGACGATGGAATTATGAATGACCATCGGGGCAAGGAGATATCTAAGCTCGCCATCGGGATCGCTTTTGAGAATGGGAACGATCAACCCTGCATCGTTCCCGTCGTTCTTGCTGGTGGACACGGCAGGAATCGGGAAATATTCGACGCCGGCTCCTGCATGCTTAGGCGCCGCGAGAAGGCTCACAGCAAGAAACATGAGGACAACGGCAATGAGGCCGCGCGGGCTGGTCATGGAATTCATGGAGGGAGTTATGGGGCTTTAATCTTATCCGATTTCTTACGAAGCTGGTCCACCAAGTCGGCGAACGTCGAGGTACGGAGGATCTTCGAGAATTGCCCGCGGTAATTATTCACTAAACTGACACCGTCCACCACCACATCGTAGACCCGCCAATCGGCGCCCTTGTTGAGCAGCCGGTAGTCGAGCGGAATTTCGACCTTACCGGTCAGCACTTTAGTCCTGACCTCGGCATAGTCTTTCTCTGTCCGCTCATTGAGATACTGCACCCCTTCTCCGGAATAGCTTTCGATCTTGTCGGCATAAGAATTGGTTAACAGCGTCCTGAACAAGGCGACAAATTCGTCTTTGTCTTTGTCCGCTAGCGTACTCCACGGAGCCCCCAGCGACCTCCTCGACATTTCCTGATAATCGAACCGATCTCCGACGACCTGTTCCAATCGTTGCCGGCGTTCATCAGCTCTCCCAGGCTGTTTCAATTCTTTGTCTTGAATGATTTTCAGCACCTCGTCGATGGTGCTTTTCATGGCATCGGTCGCGCCACCGGCCACCGCCGGCTGAGCAGCAACCCCGCCAAGCAGCAACAGCAGACACACGACCCCACACGCGATTCTCCCCCAATGCCATCTCTGCCCTTGCATAACGGCAGATCCCTGAGTCTCCATATGTCCTCTCCTTGAATACACCGGTATGCGTTCCTCGGTCAGCCCATTACTTCACGTTGCCATGAACAAACTGACTCACCAACTCCTCGAGATCAAGGCCCGATTCGGTATCGCGTATCGTATCTCCCGGCTTGAGCGGATCGCCTCCTCCTCCCGGTGACAAGGCCAAGAACTTTTCACCGATAATGCCCCGCGTCTTGATCGATGCAATAGTGTCGGTATAGAGCTTGATGGTATCATTGACCGCCAGTTTCACCATCGCACGATCCTGATTGAGCGTAATCCCTCGAACCCTGCCGACTTCGACGCCGGCGATCTCGATCGCCGATCCCGGCTTGAGCCCCGAGGCGCTATTGAATTGCGCCTCGACTTCATAGACGTTCCCCCCGATCAACTCGAGCTTCCCAAGCTTGACCGAGAGATAGGCGAGACAGACCAGGCCGACGAGCACGAACACACCGACCACCAGCTCTAACTTGGTCTTTTCCATTCTTGGTGCTCCCCTCTCAGCCGGCAAGCGGTCCGGGTAACGCTACAGTCCCACCGACTGAAATGAATTCTTGAATGTCCGGGTCGGTCGTCCGCTGAAACTCAGCAGCCGTGGCCATCAACACAATCTTGCCTTTCCGAAGCATCGCCACCCAATCGGAAATCCCGAAGATCTCCGGAATTTCATGGCTGACCATGATCGCCGTAAAACCAAATCGCCGTTGCATGGCCACGATTAAATCGTGAATCGACTTGGCCAGCAACGGGTCTAATCCCGTCGTCGGCTCATCGAAAAGGATTATCTCCGGCTCCATCACCAATGCGCGCGCCAAACCTGCCCTCTTTCGCATGCCACCGCTCAATTCGGCAGGAAATTTATGTCCCATCCCCGACAATCCAACTTCCTTCAGCTTCTCTTCGACCCGTTGCCCCACCTCCGGCCCCTTCATGCGCAACTTTTCTCGTAGGGGAAACGCCACATTTTCGAAAACCGAAAGCGAGTCGAACAACGCAGCGCCCTGAAACAGCATCGCAAACCGTTTCCGCACATCGTTCAAGCGCGTGCCGGACAATCGAGAGATCTCCACATCGTCGACCCATACCTCGCCACGATCCGGCTGCAGAAGGCCGATCATGTGCTTGAGGAGTACGCTCTTTCCCGATCCACTGCCACCGATGATGGTCGTCAGCTTGCCGACAGGGATTGTAAGGTCAACCCCCTGCAAGACCGGCTGGTCAGCAAATTTTTTTTCGACACCGACCAGCCTGATCATAGGTGCTACAGCAACACCGACGTGAGAAAGTAGTCCCCGACAAGGATGAGCACAGACGACAAGACCACCGCCTCCGTCGTCGCGCTCCCAAGTCCTTCGGCACTCTGTCTTGTATAGAACCCTTTATAACAGCAGACCCAGCTGACGATCAGTCCAAAGGCGATCGACTTGAGAAGGCCGCCATAGACATCTTTCCATTCCACAGCCGATTCGACTGAGTTCCAATAGGCCCCTTCGCTCACTCCCAACAGATCCACTCCGACGAGGGAGCCGCCATAGATACCGACCACATCGAATAAGGCCACAAGCAGCGGAACCCCGATTACGCCGGCCACCAATTTCGGCGCGATCAGATATTGCCGCGGATTGATCGCCATGGTATCGAGCGCGTCGATCTGTTCTGTAATCCGCATGATGCCGATTTCGGCGGTCATCGCCGATCCAGCCCGCGCGGTCACCATCAAGGCCGCCAATACCGGTCCCAACTCTCGGATCATGCTTAACGCCACCGCAGCGCCCAGTAACCCCTCGGAGCCGAACTTCCGCAAACTGTAGTAGCCTTGAAGCGCCAGCACCATCCCGGTAAACCCCGCCGTGAGCACGACGACAAACGTGGATCGGTACCCGATGAAGTGGAGCTGTTTCATGATCTGATGGAATCGAAACGGAGGCCGCACCAGCCAGGCAAACGCCGACAGGACAAATAAGAGCATGCGGCCCATCTCTTGCACACGCAGGATGGCCCACAGGCCCAGCTGTTCAATTACACTCGTCATCGATTACCCGGACGATCGAAACGATTCATTGTCCGTCTTCACATAGCACTGAAACCATTCTGTCAACCGATCCGCCGCCACCCGACTCTGCTTTCGCAACCGATTCAGCCCCGCCATGCTGGAAGGGCTGCCGATGACCGTCTGCATGCCTTTGATCCAGCCAGTGGGCCTGAGAAACAGATTGAAGTCAAGAGGGAGGTCTTCGTCCGCCAGATCAGACACGGTCCGCACGATCGCCATCGGCAGACCTCGCTCCATCGCCACTGCCGCCAGCGCCGCACTTTCCATATCAAGCCCGGTCGCGTCGGTCAGACCGCGCAGCCGACGCTTTTCCTCAGCTTGCCACACGATGGTCCCCGACGACACGACTGTTCCAACCCGCGCGACTAACCCTGCACCCTGTGCCACGATGAGAAGACCGGCTCGGACAGACCCGTCGCAGAGCACACGATCATTCTTCATCGTCCAGGTTCTCTCCCCCTGCACAGAAGACACGGCTGTGCCGATAATCAGGTCCCCCACTTGAGCCGGGACAAGCGCGCAGGCAAAACCTGTGGAGATGACCAGCGACATGGGCTGCGCCTGCAAGACCTTTCTCGCAACCGCGTCTGCAGCAATGGGACCGACGCCGGTTTGAATGAGCCAATAGGTGCGGTCTCCCAGCTGACCGATGCGGCATCGAACTCCATCGACGGTTGCATCGCGATCGGTTGCGAGCCCACGCCGAACAGCTTGGAGTTCCCAGCGAGTCGCGGCAAAAATGGCGATGGGATTCACTGAAGATCCTGAAGGGGATTGCCAGGCGCCATGAGACGACGCCGGAGAACCGTTCAATGGTCGGCTCGATGACACCCGGACGCAAGTACGTGCTGACGCACTTCGTCAGCCCGCATCTTCCCGCGCGTCCGTAGATTCCGATACATGGCCAAGGCCCACAATGGAAAGTACTGACAGTACCAATGGTAGCGGAGATAGAACACCCGAGGAAATCCCGTGCCGGTATGGCGAACCTCTTCCCACGACCCATCTTTCATTTGGTGACGGAGAAGATACTGAACGCCACGAGCGACGCTGAAGCCGTCTGCCATCCCTGCCGACATAAGTCCCATGATGGCCCAGGCCGTTTGGGAAGGTGTACTGTCCCCTTTTCCGCTCCATTCCGGGTCACCGTAAGACAAGCACGACTCCCCCCAGCCGCCATCGGGATTCTGCTTCGACTCAAGCCAAGCCACTGCACGGTGAATAGAGGGGTCCGAGAGATCCATGCCGATCGCGCGGAGGCCGGCGAGAACAGACCATGTGCCATAAATATAATTGACGCCCCACCGACCATACCAACTCCCATCGGCCTCTTGCTCCCGCCTGAGGAACCGGAGGGCTGGGGCCACAGCGGGATGCGTCTGATCGTAACCCAACGCGGCGAGCATCTCGAGACAACGTCCGGTCAAGTCCGCTGTGCTCGGATCGAGTAAGGCATGGTGATCGGCAAATGGAATATAGTTGAAGACGATACGGTTGTTGTCCTTGTCGTACGCGCCCCATCCGCCATCGGACCCTTGCATGGCGAGTACCCAACTCATCCCCCGCTGGATTGATCCTTGTAAATCAATCGTCGGTGCCATCCGAACTTTCGACAGTGCCATCAGCACCACTGCCGAGTCGTCCACATCGGGATAGAACTCGTTCTCGAACTGGAAGTACCAGCCCCCCGGTTCCGCATTGGGAGAAGAGAATTTCCAATCGCCGACCGTCTTTGTTTGACGCGACACCAAATACGCGCCAGCTTTCTGGAGGGACGGATGATCCTGCGGCATCCCGGTTTCGATGAGGGCATTCATCAGCAATGCCGTATCCCAAATCGGAGAGTGGCAGGGCTGAAGATGCAGCGCTTCAACGCGCTGATCGCCGATCGATACCGTGCTGTAGACTTCCAGTGCTTCAATCTCGCGGAACGCCTTTCTCACCAAGGGGTCGTCGACCTGGTAGCCGAGACAGCGAAGGGCCACGATAGAATTCGCCATGGCTGGATAAATCGCTCCCAGCCCACCGCTCCCCTTCATATGTTCCAACATCCACGTCGCGGCCTTTTGCAACGCCTTTTCCCGCAACCAACTCAACGGCATTCGGTCGTACAGCTTCAGGACTCGGTCCAACTGGACAAAGAAATTATGCGGCGTGAACCACCGTTGCTCCTTATTGAAAGGCGGCACGTCCCGATAATGAATCTGCGATCTGGGCACAAGATAGAGCTCATCGATACCCTGTTCTCGAGGGATACGGCACACCGGCTGGTTCGCGAACACCACGAGCAAGGGAATCAAGACAGTGCGAGACCAATAGGAAATGGCATAGATGCTGAAATAGAACCGCTTCGGCAGGAGCATAATCTCCGGTGGCATGCTCGGGACACCGTTCCAGTCGTACTGCTCGAACAGGGCCAGCGTGATCTTGGTGAAGACATTCGCGGAGACAACACCGCCCATTGCCAGAATACGTTCACGAGCCCGAAGCATGAACGCCTCGTCTGCGGACACACCGCTCAACTTCAAGGCGAAATAGGCTTTCACGGAGGCACTGATTTCCGAGGGCCCTCCATAGAAAATCGGCCAGCCGCCGTCCGGCAATTGTACGGCGCGAAGATAGTACACCGCCTTGCGTTCACGTTCAGGGTCGACCCGATCGAGAAACCGCCGCAGCATGAGGTATTCAGAGGTCAGCGTCGTATCGGCTTCGAGTTCTGCAACCCAGTACCCCTCCGAGACATGCTGTTTGGATAAGAACCAGGCTTGACTGCGCCGAACTGCGTCGTCGAGCGTATCCGCTTGGCCGATCGAATGACCGGCGGGGCGGCGTGTTGTTGCATCGATCGACGGCGAGAGCACGGGTTTGTCCGACACCAGACGCAACGGCGGGGCGTTGGACGGCTCGGTCGCGAGCTCCAATTTCTCCGAAACGGAGACGAAGAGGCTGTCAGAGAGTCGATCCAGAAGCGTTCGAATCAGGTTCATCGTATCGGCCTGATGAAAACGGTACGTGAGTAGGGCAACGCGGACGATCCGGTTCACCCCGTTTTAACGGCTCGTAAACGCTCGACTTACAAGCACTGCGCTCATAGGTCCGGTCATCTTGGGCTATATAGCAGACGCCTGACTCCGACGTCAAGAAACTGAGAGATGGAAGTCCTCTGAAGTACAGACGTTTTCACCAATCGATTTCATTAAGCTGGTTGTAAACTCCCTAACTTCACCGAAACGATTTTTGAGATGCCCGGTTCTTCCATCGTGACCCCGAATAATGAATCTGCCACGGACATCGTCTGCTTGCTGTGGGTGATGACCATGAATTGAGCGCCTTCGGAAAGTTCACGCAAGACAGCGGTAAAGCGCCCGATGTTTTCTTCATCCAGCGGCGCGTCGATTTCGTCGAGAATACAGAACGGCGTCGGTCTGATCAAAAAACTCGCAAAGAGCAAGGCCATCGCCGTCAACGTCTTCTCACCTCCCGACAGCATGGTGATATTTTTCAGCCGTTTGCCGGGCGGTTGCACGACAATATCGACTCCCGGCTCCTGTGGTCCATGCGCTTCTGCCGTTTCATCTTCCGGCGCCTCGATCAGTTGAAGTTCGGCTCGGCCACCGGGGAAAAACTTTACGAACACCTCACTGAATTTCTGCTGAAGTTCGGCAAAGGTGCCGGCGAACATATCCTTCGTGGTGCGATTGATGCGTTGAATGATTTCTTTGAGCGAACCGATCGATGTGGAGAGATCCTGCTCCTGCGTGGTCAAGAATCGGTACCGCTCGTCCAGCTCTTGATGCTCGTGAATGGCCGCCAAATTGATTGGACCCAGGCGGTCGAGCTTTTCGCGAATCTTCAGCAATTGTTCCCGTAACGCCGCCTCATCGACTGCCGACGACTCTGCCGGGACCGACTCCTCTCCAAGAAACAGTCGGTCGGAAGCCGCCCCCTCGATCGGCGTATCGAGCAGCGTCGCAAGATCGACTTGGTACGTACCACCGAGCGTGGACTCAACCGTCCCCAACTGCGTCCGAACTTCCGCCTTCTTAACCTCTCCCGCCATGCGAGACTCGCGGAGTACCGATACTGCGCGGCGGACATCTTCCATTTGAACATCGAGCTGATGCGCCGCCGCCATGTCTCGTGCTTGTTCTTCCTGAAATTCCACCAGCCGATTTTTCATCTGAATTGCCAATTCGGCAAATTCTCGACAGCGCGCTTCCTGGCCCTCCCGTTCAACCCGGCTCTGTTCGATCGAGGCCGTAAGCCCCTCGACATGCTGCGTCAACGTGCCGATACGTGCCGCCGTATCGTGCTGCTGTTGCTGAATCCGCTGAAGGGCCTGGCGCTGGTGCTCGCGGGTTGTCCGGATTTCCTGCGCCACTAATTGCGCTTCTGTATATCGCTGTTGGAGCCCCTGCAGCCCCTGGTCGACCTGCTCTGCTCGTTCACGCACACGACTCAGCCCGGTTTCCTGGCCGGTCTTCTCCGCCAGCCATTGCGCGAGCTGCGCTTCGGCGGAACGCAGCTCTTGGTTGAGCCGCTGCGATTCTGCTGATCCTTGTTGCGCCTCATGCATCAATGTGTCGATCCGTCGAGTCAGATCTCCCAGCGCAAGCTGAAGTCCGGATTCGTCCTTCCGCAACGAGAGACCTTGCATTTCAGCGTCTCGCAGCGATTCCATGAGTTGCCGGCCTTGCTCTCGCAACTCCTGTCCCTGCGCCGACAGTCGTTCCCGCCGCTGTTTCCCTTCTTCAAGACCTCTTATCAGCGAGATACGCTGGGCGTCCAGCTGCAACACCTCACGACGCCGTTGCAGCAAACCTCCCGTTTCGCTGGTCTGGCCACCGATGATTACCCCGGCGGCATCCAAAATTTCCCCGGCGCGCGTCACAAAGATCGGCCCATCCAGCGCTTCATAAGACTGTTGTTCCCACACTGCCGTGGCATCCTTAAGGGTATCGATGAACACGATTCGATCGAAGAGATAGTCACGGGCCGCTTCGCGGTCACCCTGTACAGGGATCAAATCGACCGCGCATCCGACCACACCGGGCAGACCTTCTATCACAGACCACCAGGGACGAGAGGCCTTACTCCGAGTCGTCCAGCGAGGGTGCTGCGGGATAAACGCGCCGCGACCGAGATCTTTCCCTTTGAGAAATTCGATGGCGTCGCACGCTACGGAAGGACTGTCGACAAACCAACCCCTGACCCGTTCCCCCAGGATTGCCTCCACAGCACGGTCCCATCCGGAGGGCACGACCAACCACTCGGCAATCGCATCACGAACCCCATGACAGGCTTTGAGCGCAGTCGACTCTTCGGCGCCTCGTCGCCCATACCCCATGTCCTCTTGCAGCACACCTTGGAGGGCTTTGAGATGAGACTCCACCGCCGCCAGCTCTTCCGACAGTCGAGACACCAATTGATCGGCTTCCGTCAATTCACCCGATAGGCGATCGCTTTCTGCCTCAACTTCCTGCCGCTGCCGCTGCAGATCGGCCACCAGTCGCTCCGCATCGTGGCAGGTGTGCTGAAGCGCCTGACAGGTGTCTGTTGCCGTCACATGTTGCCGCTGAACCTCTTCTTGCTCACGCAACAATCGGCCTTCACGGTCCGCCGACTCCTGAATCCGAGCGGACAATTGCACCAGAGCTTGCTCGGTATTCGCGACCAATACCGCCAGATCCAATACGCCACGCCGCCCTCGCTCTTCTTCAGCTAGCGCGGCGGTCTTTTGCTGAACCAACTCTTTCATCTCTCGATCGAGCGCAGCAAACACCTGCTCTCGCTCAGCGCATTCACGCTCGAGCGTAGCCAACGTATCCTCAATGGCTACGGCTTCCGCCGCGCCCTGCTTCTGCTCCTGGGTGAGACGCTCAAGTTCTTCCCTTCCCTGGCTCTGCTGCTGCTCATAGAGCTCGCTGCGGTGACGTTCGACCTCTGCAGCCGTCAGCGCCTGCGCCTGTTGTTGCTCTACCTTCGAGAGTGCTTCGCGCTGTCGCCCAATCGCCTCATTCCCATCGGCCATCGCGAGTTTGATCCGCTCGCGCTCTGCATGGAAACGCGCAAGTTCAGCGGACCGTTCGGCTTCACCATCTCCCAACGCCTGCAACTCCGCCTCCACCTCCTTGATCGTGGTTCGGAGCATGCGGTATTCGTTGGTCAGCAACTGAATCTCCAACAACTTGGCCTCTTGGTGCAGCGCCTGATAGGAGCGCGCTTGCCGCGCTTGGCGATCGAGGGAATTCAACTGCTTTTTCACCTCGGCAACGATGTCCCGCACCCGCAAGAGGTTTTGTTGCGTTGCATCCAACTTGCGCAGCGCTTCGGCCTTCTGTTTCTTGTAACGAACGATGCCGGCGGTTTCCTCGATCAACTCACGCCGATCGTGGGGCGAGGCGTTCAGGATCTGATCGATCTGCCCCTGGGCAATGACGGTGTGTCCCTTTGTCCCAGCCCTGGTATCCAGCAGAATGCTCCGGACATCTTTCAACCGGCAGACGGTCTTATTAATGAGATACTCGCTCTCACCGTTACGATATAACCGGCGCGTAATCATCAGCTCTTGATACTCGGCCAGCTGGCTCGAAAGACCGGACAAGGGATCCACCGTGATTCGATCCAGCCCGCTGATGACGAGCGACACTTCGGCCAGGCCGAGAGGCTTCCGCATTTCGGTCCCGTTAAAGATGACATCTTCCATCTTCTCGCTACGTAGCGCTTTCGTGCTCTGCTCGCCGAGCACCCAAAGAATCGCATCGACGACATTACTTTTCCCGCTCCCGTTCGGCCCCACGATGGCAGTGACGCCATCGGGAAATTCGATCCGAGCTTCCGCAAACGACTTAAATCCCGTCATCTCAAGGGACTTCAAATACATCGGCGACTCCTTCAGCAGTACGTCTCAAGAGGACTTGAGCCGCATGGTTCATGAGCGCGTCTACAGCAATCGACGCTTCACGAAATGGACATGTTCTGGCATTGCTCGACAAACCGCCATGCCCATTCAGATAGACGAATAGACCGCCTGATTTTCTAGCACAAGCCTAGGAGGGAAATCAAAGAAAAATACTGCCTGTAGTAGGCGTCAAGAAAAGACCCACAATCCTTTGGGAGTGAGATTGGTGTTGGAAGATGGGAGTTATCCTACCTGAGCCCCAACGGACTTGCCCGATGACTCGATGGTGATCAATTCTTTCGGAAGAAGGAACTCGACATCCTCTTCGATCACGGTCAGATCCGCCACATCCGCCGGCCCGAACGTTTTGAGATATGTGACCACCTCTTCGACCAATACTTCCGGCGCCGAGGCTCCGGCGGTAATCCCAACCGCTTTCACATTCGTCAGCCAGCTGGGATCGATGTCGGACGCGGCATCGATTAAGTACGAGGCAATCCCGCATCGCTCCCCCAACTCACGGAGACGGTTGGAGTTCGAGCTATTCGGGGAGCCAATGACGAGAATGACATCCACCAGCGAGGAGAGCTCCTTGACCGCATTCTGGCGATTCTGCGTGGCGTAACAAATATCTTCCTGATGCGGCCCCTTGATGTGCGGAAACCGCTTGTGAAGCGCACCGACAATATCCCGGCACTCATCCACACTCAGCGTCGTTTGCGTGACGTATGAAAGGTCGTGTGTATTTTCAACCTGCAACTTTTCGACATCCTCCACCGAGGAGACCAGGTGAAACTTATCCGGGATCTGTCCGAGCGTCCCGATCACTTCGGGATGGCCTGCATGGCCGATCAGAATAAGATCGTAGCCCTGGGTATAGTCGCGATTGACCTCGTTATGCACTTTGATGACCAACGGACAAGTGGCATCGATCACATGCAGCCGACGCCGATTCGCCTCATCCCATACCGATTTGGCAACTCCATGGGCGCTGAAGATTACGACTGAGCCTTCTGGGACCTCCCCCAATTCCTCCACAAATACAGCGCCCTTGGTGCGGAGGGAGTTGACGACATGCCGGCTATGGACGATCTCGTGTCGTACATAAATCGGCGCTCCGTATTTCTTGAGCGAGAGATCGACGATATCGATAGCCCGATCGACTCCGGCGCAAAACCCTCGTGGATTGGCGAGATAGATCTTCATAACCACTCCCTCTCTTTGCCTCAATACAAAGCCACGTGTTCGATCGCAGGTTCACAGAATACTGGCACTCACCTTACGTCAGAGCAGCGGGTGCCGTCAACTGAATTGGCCCGGAAGACTCTTTCCTTCTCTCTTGCTTGACAGAGTTCTCATGCCCTCGTAGGCTCATGCCACCGCCATGTCGAACCTTGCGAGCAAAAAAGTTCTCATCATTGAAGATGAGCGCGACATTCTCCAACTGATCAAATTGTATTTGGAGAAAGAAGGCTTTCGCACCGTATCGGCCACAACCGGCGCCGAAGGCCTCCGGCAAGTCAAACAAGAGAAGCCCGATTTGGTCATCCTCGACCTCATGCTGCCGGAGATGAACGGCTTGGAAGTCTGTAAACGCCTTCGATCGGTTCCGGAGACCACGATGCTCCCCATCATTATGTTGACCGCCAAAGCCGATGAATCGGACACTATCATCGGTCTGGAGTTGGGAGCCGACGACTACGTCGCCAAACCCTTTAGCCCGAAGACCCTGGTTGCCCGTATCAAGGCTCTCTTTCGACGGCTCGAACGGAAACCGGACGACAGCCCGACCCAATATCGCTACGGCACGCTCGTCATGGATCTCGCGCGGCACGAAGTCACCGTCAAGAAGATAGAAGTTCCGCTCACGGCAAAAGAATTCGGCCTGCTCGAACATCTCTTGCGCAACCCCGGCAGAGTCCTGACCAGAGACGTCCTCCTCAATACCGTTTGGGGGTACGAATATTACGGAACGACGCGGACGGTCGACGTTCACATTCGAAGACTCAAGCAGAAACTCCCCTCTCTCAACGAGGCGATTATTTCGGTCAAGTCCCTGGGTTATAAGCTCAAAGAATTGGATCGCTCGGCATGACCCTTTCCATTCGATGGAAGGTCGCACTTGGAGCGCTGTTGGTCTTGGCCTGCGGCCTTCTTATTGCCCGGGGATTGGTGGTTCGCTCCCTCGATCAGCAGAAGCTCCTCCAGTCGAGCCAGATCCTGGAGGCTCGAACCAGTCTCGTCGCCTTCGGGCTACAGCCGTTTCTGACGCAATCAGAGGCCGTGTCTTCGACCTCACAATTACAAGCAGCCGTGCGTGATCTCAGCACGCGAGCCCTCGCGCGTGTGACCGTCATTGCCCCAGACGGGCGAGTGTTGGCCGACAGCGCCGTCTCAGAACACCAGCTTGCCACGCTGGAAAACCATCGAACGCGCCCTGAGATACAGCAAGCCATCGCCACCGGGCGCGGAACCGACCTCCGCACCAGCCACACCACCGGTGAGCGCACGTTGTATTTGGCCATTGGCCTCAATGGTTCCAATCAAACGACGCCTGCCGTCTTCTTGAGGCTGGGATTGCCGATGGCGGCGTTCGACCATGAAGTTGCCGCGTTGCAGCAAGACTTGGCTCTCGCCTTCGGGATTGCGTTCCTGATTGCCGTCCCCCTGAGTGTATGGTTCGCTCACAGCATCATGAAACCCCTATCGGATATTGCCATCGCCGCACAGCAACTGGCAAAGGGCGATCACCCCGTCCGCATTCGAACCGGATCACGCGATGAAGTCGGCCTGCTAGCCGACACCCTCAACCACATGACGGACCAACTGAGGACCAAAATCGAGGAACTCTCCGAAGATCGGTCCCAGCTGTTGGCGATGCTGACTACGATGGTCGAAGGCGTGATGGTCTTGGACCGCCGAGGCCGCGTGCTGCAAATCAATCCCGCGCTGGAACGGATGTTCGACATTACCAGGATGGAAGCGCGAGGCCATCCCTGCTCCGACGTCTTCCGGCATCCACAGCTGGATGCGTTGGTCTCAACGGTCCTGACGAAACGTATGAACGAAGAAGATGAAATTCTTCTTCATCCGAGCGGTCGCCGCCTTCATATCGAAGCCACGGTGACCGAATCAGATCGGGAAAACGATGCCTGCGCGATTCTGGTGTTTCACGATATGACGGAGTTACGGCGTCTGGAGATCATCCGGAAAGATTTCGTCGCCAATGTCTCTCACGAACTGAGAACCCCCCTCACCTCGATCAAGGGATACATCGAAGCCTTGCTCGATGGCGCCAAAGACGACCCTGAAACCAACACGCAATTCCTCAACATCATTCTCAAGCAAAGCGACAGGCTGAACCTGATTCTCGAAGACCTCCTCCAGCTGTCGAAGATCGAATCCGGCCAGGTCCAGTTCAAGCGAGAACCGCTGCATATCCACAGCATCGTCGAACGGACACTGGCCATGATCAAGCCCTTGGCAGACAAGAAAGGGCACCGGCTCACGTCCTACGTGGAGGAAGATCTACCAGCCCTGCTCGGCGATGAGGACCGGCTGATACAAATCTTATCCAACCTGCTCGATAACGCCGTCAAATACACTCCCGAAAAAGGGATCATCACCGTGGCAGCCCACCCGGTCTCGGACGATGCCGAACGGCCTTCGATGGTCACCGCTGTGGAACTCAGCGTCACCGATACTGGGATGGGCATTCCCGAAATGGATCGCCCACGCGTGTTCGAACGATTCTATCGAGTCGATAAGGCTCGCTCGCGTGAGTTAGGCGGAACAGGGCTCGGGCTAGCGATCGTCAGGCACATTGCCGAAGGTCTGGGTGGGCGAGTGTGGGTCGAGGGGAATACCCCAGCCGGCAGCCGTTTTGTCGTGCGGCTGCCTGTTCAACAAACCAGTCAACCGGTCAGCTAGCCCGCCAGCAGAAGAAGACTGTTATTTGGTTTTTTGGTTTGTCTCGTTTGTTTGGTTGAACCAGATAGACCAAATAGACCAGATAAACCAAATGAACAAGACGGCCTTACCACCGAACGAACCCTGTCGCCCAAGTCACGCCACCGCCAAAACTTCCCAGTACGACGATATCATGGGGGAGAATTCTTCCCGAACGGACGGCATAGTCGAGTGCGACCGGTAACGACGCCGACGAGGTATTTCCGTACCGCCCGATCACCGAACAGACCCGTTCCGGCGAGACGCCAAGCCGCTTGGTAAGCTGATCGAGAATCCGCCCGTTCGCCTGATGCAACACCAACTGCGCAACATCGTGAAGCTCGACACCGAACTCTTTCACAATCTCGCGGATGGCCTGTTCCAACCGCTTGACGGCCAGGCGGAAGACCGGCGCCCCTTGCATCCGCAATGTGTGATCTTTCGCTTCGATCGTGTCCGGCGTCGTCGGTCGGCGTGATCCGCCTGCGGAAATCGTAATCAAGCCGTGCTGGGCTCCATCCGATCGGAGACGGATCCCCAAGAGCCCTTGGCTCACCTGACCCGTCTCTATCTCGCCTCGAAGCACCACCGCGCCGGCCCCATCGCCGAACAAGAGAGCCGTATCGCCATCGACGGGATCGATGGAGCGAGACTTCACTTCTGCGGCTACGACCAAACACGTCTTGATCTGCCCGCTCCGAATCATCGCATCAGCCATCGACAGACCAAAGAGAAAACCTGAGCAAGACGCAGCCACGTCGAATGCCGGTATTGTGGAACAGCCGAGTATTCGCTGAACATGGCAGGCAGTAGAGGGAAAAACCGTATCGGGTGAAGTGGTCGAGACCACGATCGCCCCAAGCTCCGCAGCTTGGAGTCCGGCAGCCTCAAGCGCCGGGCGAGCGGCTTCCGCTGCAAGATCCGAAGACGCTTGAACCGCAGCGGCCCTGCGTCGCTCCTGAATGCCTGTCAAGCGAGAAACGGCCGCCGGCTCGATAGCCAACGCCCCCCCCACCTCATGATTCGACACCACCTGCTCAGGCAGGTAGGAACCGGTTCCAACGATTCTTGTTCGTATCATATGGTCTGCACACCGCATGGTTCGCTGCAATCCCGGTGGGATTACCGGTGGGATTATAGGTCTCAGTATGACAAGGGGTCAACTTGACGGCGTCGAAACCTTGCATTCAGCCGGAGCGCCTGCTACATTTTGTGCCAGTGATGGCACACTTGTACCCCACCTCGATTGCTTTGCCACGAATGGCAGTGGCCCTCGGCCTCTGTATCACGGCATTCTGTGTCATGACCGCCTGCTCCAGCACGCCGAAGAATCAGGGTACGGCGAAGAAGGCTCTAAGCGACACCGACGAACAGATTTTCTTGGGCGATGGGATCAAGAAAAACTACGACCCCAACGTCATTATGAAGCGAGGCGAGGCCTTCTTCGAAAAAGAAGAGTATGCGGAAGCCATCGTTGAGTATACCCATTTCCTCGACCTCCATCGCACCCACGTCCTGGCCTCCTATGCGACGTTCCGTATCGGAGAAAGCCAAATAAAATTGGCCAAGGGAATCCAGCGTGATCCGAGCCCCATTCAGAAAGCGATCGAAGCCTTTGAAAAGCTGAGGAAGGATTTTCCAGGTAGCCGATATGACGGCCCAGCACTTCAGAAGATCCAGGAGTGTCACGATCTTCTGGCTCAGACACATCTCTTCGTCGGAGAATTTTACTATCGACGGGGATCCTATCTAGCCGCCGCGCATCGCTTCGAAGAAATCGTGAAGCTGTACCCTGACAAGGCGGTTGCACCCGATGCCCTGTACTTTTTGGCGCTCAGCTACCACGACATGGGGGCGGACGATTGGGCTAGCGACAAGCTGACGCTGCTGGCAGAGAAATACCCGAGCAGCGCGCATTCCAGCGAGGGAAAGAGCCTACTCGCAAAAATTGGCGGAGCAAAACCTGTCACATTGTTGGCGAAAAGTGTCGAACCTGCAACCCCCGCTGCTCAGTCTGCTGCACCCCCATCGAGAGAGCAACCGAGTCTTGCCGCCGGGCTAATCCCCTCTGCTCCCATCGAATCGTTCCGCCTCCCTTCTGCCACAGCCTTGAGCCAGTCTTTTGTGAGCTGCCGGCTTGGGGCCTGGTGCTAACCTCGTAGCCTGCCGGAGCATCATCGAAGCTGACAGCATTCAGCTGCCAGCACGCACTCACGCCGAAACAACTTCTTTGTTATCTCTTCAGGCTGAAAGCTGATCACTGAACGTTATTGGTGGACTCAACGAAGCCGCATGGCTTCAAGCAGGAGCTCACTGGTGGAGGACTTCAGAATTCCCTTGGCCCGCGGGATGAAGGACTGATACGTTTCTTTCCCCTGTAGCACTTCGCAGTAGAGCTGAACGACCTCTCGGTAGGGACTCAAGAGCCGGTGACAGAGGCGCGGAAACGTGTAGACGATGTCGGCGAGACGCGAAGCAATTCGAAACTCAGCATACAGCTGCTCTCTGACGGCCAACTCGTAGTCCCATAAGCTCTTGGTCCGATCGTGCCGCTGATTGAGTACAGCCATCGCGGCCAGCTTGCCGGAACGGACGGCGTAGTAGATCCCCTCGCCAAACAATGGATCGACGAGATGCCCGGCATCGCCGACCAACATGGCTTGGCCATTGACAAGATCGTCAGGTCCCGGTTCCGGACTGAGTTCGGTCCGGCTAAACAGGGGTAACGGATGGCCCATCGGCTTGGGCACATCCAAGCCCGCCAGGTCCTTTTCTCCCCCAACGAATCGATCGAAGGTTTTTTTGAGGCTCGCCGGTTTGTTCTGAAACTCCCCCACACCGACCGACAACCGCCCCTGCTTGGGAAAAATCCAGGCATATCCCTTCGAGCAGACGCCGATGTCGATCACGGCTTTGCCTGTAGCCGAATACTGCAGCCCCGGTCCAAGTTCGATCTCGCTCTCTAACGTCGGTATGCAGCGTTGCCGCCGGTCGAGGAAGAGTTCCCGCGCGACCTGGCTGTTCGCGCCGTCGGCGCCGATCAAGACCTTTGCATGATAGCACCCGCGATCGGTAGTCACCTCGATACCCTCCGGCACATGACGAAGCGACTGCGGGTGCTCCCCTTCGTGAATTTCCGTACCGACGAGTCTGGCCTGTTGAACCAGGTAATGATCGAACCGATCGCGCATGACCATATAGGCGATTGGACTGGGCGATTCGATCGTGACGGACTCCTCACCACGGTACAAAAACTGAAATCCAAAGATGGTGTCTTCGACGACGGACTTGAACCCTGGATCAAGAAGTTGCTCGATCCGGACCGACAACCCGCCGCCGCAGACCTTGTAGCGAGGATGTGTGTGTTTGTCGATGGCGAGAACCGACAGGCCGGCACGGCTCAACTCATAGGCAGCAACCGCCCCGGCCGGCCCCATGCCGACAACCACAGCATCGTAGACTTTGACGTCAGGCAGCGTGGGCATGGAGAGAAGCAGTCCTAGTGCTGCGTGCTGAGACTTGTGCGAAGATCGCTGGTGCACGGATCTTGAGAAGGAGGTTTCTGCGTCTCAGCACTCAGCACTTCTCACTCTGGCCGTCTGGTATTTTGGTCACTGCCCAAGGTACCAGCCAATACCGGCACGCTCCAGAAAACCGGTGATCATCGTGAGGCTGTTGGCGTAGATCATCACGCCCACGACGATGAGCATCACTCCGCTCACAGTCGACACGCCCCACAAATACAGGCGCGCCTGCTTGAAATAGGCGAGAAATCGATCCACCCCCAGAGCCGTGAGAAACAACGGCACACCCAGTCCCAAGGAATAGCTCGTCAGTAACAGCACCCCGTTCAGCATCGACTCGGTCGTACTGGCATAGAGCAAAATAGTCCCCAGCACCGGCCCGACGCAGGGTGTCCATCCGGCGGCAAACGCCACCCCGATCAAGAACGATCCCACGTACCCGGCCGGCCGACTTCTGAATTGAAACCGATGCTCCATTTTCAGAAAACTGATATTTAATATCCCCAACAAATACAGGCCGAAGACGACGATCACAATCCCGCCGATTCGTCGAACGACATCTTGATAGGTCACCAGCGCCTGACCAATGAAGCTGGCCGACGCGCCAAACGAGATAAAGACCGCCGAAAACCCTCCGATGAACAACAACGCGTTGACGACAATGGTTTTCTTCAACTTCGAGCGCACCGTTGAATCGGTGAGTTGTTCGATGGACAGCCCTGTGACATATGAAATGTAGGAAGGGACCAGCGGGAGCACACAGGGCGAGACGAATGACAGCAGTCCAGCCGAAAAAGCCGCCACGAGCGAGATATTCGTGATCGATTGCGACATGGACTACGACTTCATCAACATTTGTATGAGCTGCTGCGCTTCAGGCGCGCTCCAGTCGCGGGCGCCGAAAATCTGGTGACGAACCACACCCTGCCGATCGACCATGAAGGTCATCGGGAGACTCCGTGCGCCATACGTCAATCCCACACGATAATCCGAATCGTGCAAGATGGGAAATGTCAGGCGGTTCTGTTTCTGAAACGGTCTCGTAATCGACGCGCCTTCAGCATCGGTAGACACCGCGAGTATCTCAAAATCCTTCCGCGGAAACATCCGATAGAGCTCTTCCATCGCCGGCATCTCGACCCTGCAGGGACCGCACCAGGTGGCCCAGAAGTTCAGCAGAACGACTTTGCCGCGCAAGTCCGACAGTGTCACGAGTCGGCCCTCCAAATCCTGGAGTTGGAAGTTCGGCGCCGGCTCACCCAGCTTGACCGCATGACGCCCGGCGACAGAGAACCTATCCTGCGCTGACGCGCCGCCCAACGCGACACAGGCGGCTATCACGCAGAGCGCCATTGCAACAATCCAGTGCCTCATCGTTCTCTTTTCAGTCCGTTAAACATCTACTGTCTTGAGTCGGACCTTCACGCTGGTAATCACCCAAGACAAAGTTGGCCCACACCGCCCCCACTAAAGTACTGAAGGCTAGCTAAGGGAAGCCCGACCATGATTGTAACGCATCGACCGAGGCGAGGATCGAAAGAATTCAGTCATCTTACAAGTGCCTGAAAAGAGGTGTCAAGCAAGCCGGAGCGTCAGCACCCTGCCGACCCCCTCCTTAGAAGGAATGGACAATAGAGGCCCCATTCATATACTATCGCACGGATTTAACATTCAGTCCTACTCGTACCGATCACCTCAACCCAGAGGGTCTAATGAGACACAACTATCTGTTCACCTCCGAGTCTGTCACGGAAGGGCATCCGGACAAAATCGCCGACCAGATCTCCGACGGAATCCTCGACGCGATCATTGCCCAAGACAAGTATGCCCGTGTGGCCTGCGAGACACTTTTGACCACCGGAATCGCCTTCGTGGCCGGGGAAATCTCCACCAAAGCCTACGTTGAAATTCCCGATATCATTCGTGAGGTCATTAAAGATGTCGGCTATTGCGACGCCGCCTGGGGATTCGACTACCATACCTGTTCCGTTCTCACCGCCATTCACCAGCAATCCGGCGATATCTCCATGGGTGTGGATTCCGGCGGCGCCGGCGATCAGGGACTGATGTTCGGCTATGCGACCAACGAAACCACTGAACTCATGCCGATGCCGATCGTCCTTGCCCATCGCCTCACCAAACGGCTGGCCGAAGTCCGGAAAAAGAATATTCTCCCTTGGGTCCGTCCCGACGGAAAATCCCAAGTGACCGTGGAGTACCGGAACGGAAAACCGGTGCGGATCGACACCATCGTCGTCTCGACGCAACACAGCCCCGACGTGACGAACAAGCAGATCGAGCGCGACATCATGGAGAAGGTTATCAGGCCCATGATGCCGAAAGGACTCTACGATCCGACAAGCGTGAAACACCATATCAATCCCACAGGCCGTTTTGTGGTCGGCGGTCCAATGGGCGACACAGGATTGACGGGCCGCAAAATCATCGTCGACACCTATGGAGGCCACGGCAGCCATGGAGGCGGCGCCTTCTCCGGCAAGGACCCCACGAAGGTGGACCGATCAGCCTCGTACATGGCCCGCTACATCGCGAAGAACATCGTTGCCGCCGGATTGGCCCAGAAATGCGAAGTGCAGCTCGCCTATGCGATCGGCGTGGCAGATCCCGTCTCAGTACTGGTCGACACGAAGGGTACGGAAAAGGTGGCGGTCGAGAGTCTGGATAAGCTCGTGCGGAAACATTTCCCCCTGACCCCGCGCGGCATCATCGACCATCTCAAGCTCCGCCGGCCGATCTTCCGAAAGACCGCATCTTATGGGCACTTCGGTCGGAACGAACCGGAGTTCACCTGGGAAAAAACCGACAAGGCTAAAATCTTGCGCAAAGACGCAGGACTGTAGTTGGACTAGCCGACCAATATGCGAAGGGGGGCGGGTTGCAGAACCCTCCCCCCTTTTTCCTGGCAACCCATCGCCAATTACCCACCCATCATCACGCAGGAGGCATTTGTGGAATACGATGTGAAAGATATCGAACTGGCAGACCAGGGCAAACTGAAAATCGAATGGGCCGAAGCCACCATGCCGGTGCTGCGGCTGATCAAGAAACGGTTTCTGCGAGAAAAGCCCTTCGCGGGACTCCGAGTCACAGCCTGTCTCCATGTGACAACCGAAACCGCGAACTTGATGAAGACGCTGCAAGCCGGTGGAGCCGATGTCCGGCTCTGCGCCTCCAACCCGCTCAGCACACAGGATGAGATCGCAGCGGCACTCGTCAAGCATGACGGCATTCCGACCTTCGCCATTAAAGGCGAAGACAACAAGACCTACTATCAGCACATCCAATCGGCCATCGCCCACAAGCCACAAATCACCATGGACGACGGAGCCGATGTCGTCTCACTGATCCATTCCAAGCGGAAAGACTTGCTCAAACATGTCATCGGCGGCACGGAAGAAACCACCACCGGCGTCATCCGGCTTCGCAGTATGGCCGAGAAAAAAGTACTGAAGTTCCCGGTGATCTCCGTCAACGACGCCGACACCAAGCACCTGTTCGACAACCGCTACGGAACAGGCCAGAGCACCATCGACGGCATTATCCGCGCAACGAACCGATTGATCTGCGGCACCACCTTCGTGGTCGCGGGCTACGGCTGGTGCGGGCGCGGCATCGCAATGCGCGCCAAAGGGATGGGCGCCGATGTCATTGTCACCGAGATCGATCCGGTGAAGGCGATTGAAGCAGTCATGGATGGATTCCGCGTCATGCCAATGGAACAGGCCGCGTCGATAGGAGATTTCTTCGTCACGGTCACCGGCAACCTCAAAGTCATCCGCAGCGAGCACTTCGCCGTCATGAAGGAAGGGGCCATCGTCTGCAACTCAGGCCACTTCAATGTCGAGCTGGATATTCCCGCCTTGGAAAACTTGAGCAGCAAGAAACAGCTCATCAGACCAGGCGTCGAGCAATTCACTCTGAAGACCGGCAATCGAGTCAGTCTGCTTGGCGAGGGACGGTTGGTCAATCTCGCGACCGCGGAAGGCCACCCTTCCAGCGTCATGGACATGAGCTTCGCCAACCAGGCGCTCGGCGCCGAATACTTGGTGAAGAATTACAAGACGCTGGAGAAGAAGGTCTATCCGGTCCCGCCGGTGATTGATAAAGAAATCGCCAGACTCAAACTCGCAGGGATGGGGATGAAGATTGATACGCTGACGAAGGAACAGAAGAAATATCTGGCGAGTTGGGAGATGGGGACATAGGAACGGAGCAGCGCGGGGTGGTCCCTGTGCTCGCAGAACGCGCACGATCAGAGTGTGCTCGTCCGATGCGCGCAAGTGGACCACCCCGCACCACTCCTGCCAGCTATGGAGGGGGAATAAGGAAAAGGCCACCGGGAACGGTGGCCTTTTTGTTTGCGCTCAAGGAAACGGTTCCTGTGTGGGTTCAAGATTCTAGTGCAACACCCGTATCCTGGTTCTTCCAGGATCGAAGGAGTTGC